>Ga0209311_1000027_pt1 | contig 258345 bp, 242 predicted proteins | sample AD_UKC045_MetaG_FD_184417 | JGI IMG/M metagenome (GOLD analysis project Ga0209311, IMG submission 184417) | Active sludge microbial communities of municipal wastewater-treating anaerobic digesters from USA - AD_UKC045_MetaG (SPAdes) (version 2) | ecosystem: Engineered > Bioreactor > Anaerobic...
GTAAAAAGGAGCATTAGACCCTGTCAGTTTGGTCGACTTATCCACAACGATGTAGTAATCTACATCCTAAATTCGCCTGGTCAAAATTCAACGCGCACACCTGGTCAATTTTAAATGCGCGCCAACACACTAAGCATGCAAGGTTTAGAAGAAATTGAAAAACAAAGTTTTGATTTATATAAGTACCCAGAAATAAATCAATTTAAAGTTAATCAACAGCAGCTAAGACACTATCAAATAGTGCAAATTGCCACCGTTAATGCTCTGAACTCAAAAAAAATAGTTGATTTTGAAACTGAAAGAATGTTCGCAAGTGAGGGCGACAAACCTGGAATCAAAAGGCCCGACGTACTGTGGTTTACTGATAATGGAAAGCGAATTGCTGTTGAGGTTGAGTTATCACAAAAGTGGGATAGGGCATTTGACGAGTTCCTATTAGCAATCATACGTTCATTAAGTAGCAAAGATGGCGTTAAGGCTAAATTTGATAGATTTCTGATCATCACAGACAGCAATGCAATTCGCCATAACTATATTGAGGCAATTCAACCCGGTTCAATTTTTTATAAGTGGGAGAAAAACCATAGGGACCATTGGGAAGTGACGAAAAAGTTATTGGTACCAGATTGGCTAATACAGAAGGTAGATTTTCAATTAATTAAAAACACCGTTTAGTCAAACTCAGCTTATGGAACTCCTTTGAATGACTTACTAAAATCAACCAATATCAGTCATAAAATATACATATGAACACATTAACACTAAAAGAAGCAGCATGCCTTTTAAAAATGGAACAAAGCACTCTGAGTAAAAAAGTTAGAGCAGGAATAATCCCTGGGGTAAAACCTGCTAAAAATTGGGTTTTTGTAGAGGATGATTTAATTGGTTACCTGCGTGCTTCGTATCAAGGTAACTTTAATAAAACCACGAAAATTATCAATCAATTAGAAACTCAAGTAAATTCTAAAACCAATGTTAAAGCAAGCAAGCGGTATTTTGAACTGCTTGGGATAGCCAATTCATCAAAAAATAAAAGTACTAAAACTTAGTAAACAAGAGGCTGCCACCACACTCTGCAATATCAAAATATATTAAGAATAGCTATTCAGAATACTTGGTAAAAATATGGTAATTAACGTAAAATCAATCTCGCGGATGACGTAAGGTGCATAGGAGTTAATATGTCACTTTATAAACGTAAAGATTCATCTGTCTGGTGGCTTAAAGTTACAGTCAACGGGCAAATGATACAACGCAGTACAGGTACGACCGACAAAACCCAAGCCCAAGAGTATCACGATAGGTTAAAGTCGGATTTGTGGGAACGGTCACGACTCGGTGTTAAGCCAAGTCGTAGCTGGCAAGAAGCAGTTGAGAGATTTTTATTAGAAACGCAACATAAAGCCTCTCAAGTGAGTGACATTTACCACTTAAAGTGGCTAGATGCTCATCTACGCAATTCACAACTGAATGATATAAACCGTGCAATGCTGAATAAGCTAACACTAGCAAGGCGTGCAGATAAAGTCAAAAACTCGACTATTAATCGCATGCTAGAAGTAATAAATGCAATATTACGTAAGGCAGTGAATGAATGGGATTGGTTGGATAAAGCGCCTAAAGTCTTTATGCTTCCAAAAGCAAAAAGTAGGGTTCGTTGGATTTCGCATGATGAAGCTGAAAAGCTGATTAGTGCATGCCCTCCTCACCTTGCCGCTATGGTTGTTTTTAGCCTTGAAACTGGTTTACGTAAACGCAATGTCCTAGATTTAGAATGGTCGCAATTGGATTTATCGCGCAGGATGGCATGGATTCATGCAGACCAAGCTAAATCTAGAAAGGCAATTGCAGTGCCACTAACAGATATTGCAATGAAAGTAATACAAGCTCAAATAGGTAAGCATCCTACCAAGATATTTACTTACAGAGGTAAGTCTGTGCTTGATTCAAACAATAGTGCGTTTGAACGAGCAAAAGTCAAAGCAGGTATTAAAAACTTTCGCTGGCATGATTTACGCCATACTTGGGCAAGCTGGCACATTCAAGCGGGTACGCCACTGCATGTTTTAAAAGAACTGGGTGGTTGGGCTGATATTAAAATGGTGATGATTTACGCACATTTATCGGTAGAGCATTTAACAAACTACGTTGATAAAGCATCTAATATCAGAGCTGTAAATGTGGAAAAAGGCTACGATTTAGCTACGGCATTAAAAAATAAAGGGCTAGCAATTAGCTAACCCCTTGATTTTACTGGTAGGCAGTAGCAGACTCGAACTGCTGACCTCTTGGATGTCGACAAGTTATTATTAAGTTTTTCAATCAAACCATATATGACCATATCAAACCATCTTGGACAATAAAAAAGCAATAAAATTGTTTTTAATCATATAGTTAATAAATATATATTGCAAATTTATTGTCTTTTTTAGTACGATGCAATATCATTGAATCCTGTTATTTTTAGGACGCCGTTAGGACGCGGATTGGTATGGCAAAAGTAAACACTGTTAAAGAAATTGAAAATGCAAAGGCTAAAAGTACAGAATACAAGCTAACTGTTGATCGAGGACTCTATATTAGAGTTGCACCAAGTGGTATCAAAACCTGGCTCGTTAGGTATGTAGTAGATGGACACCAAATTCAGTATCGACTTCCAGAACCATATGGTGATGGTGAAGGATTCTTTGGTTTGGCCGATGCAAAAGCACTTAATGCAAATATTCAATCTCTTGCTCGAAAGGGAATTGACTACAAAATACAGCTTTCAGACCAAAAGCAAACTGAACTCCAACTAAAACAAGCAGTAAAAGAAAAAGAGAAGTTAGATACTGAAAATAATCTGACGTTTCAAGATTTATATGCTATTTGGATTAAGGATGGTGTTAGCAGAGCTGATAAGAATGCATATATTGTTCATACTTTCAAAAAATATGCGCTACCAGCGTTTGGCAAAATCCAAGTACGTACTTTAACAGAGCATCACCTAAGAAAGTTGTACCGTGACATTATCGCCAAAGGTAGAAATGCTACCGCTGCTGAGTTATCGAAAGATATACTACAAATGCTCAGATGGGGTGAAAAGCGTGCCCCATGGCGCAGACTATTAGTTGAAGGAAACCCTGCTGAATTAGTCGAAATTAATAAACTTTTACCGCATGATTACGTTAAAGAGCGTGATCGGATGCTCAGTATTGATGAAATAAAGAAACTTAAAGTAGTATTTGACAGCACAGCTAAACAATATGCTACAGCACTATGTAAATATGATGTTGAGCGGCCACTTAAAAAAAGAATTCAAATTGCCATGTGGCTTTGCTTAAGCACTCTCTGCCGGATTGGAGAGCTATTGATGACTGAATGGCAACATGTGGATTTCGAAAATCGTACCTGGTTTAAACCAGCAGCCAATACCAAAGGAAGAGCAAGAAAAAAGACACCCCACATTGTTTATTTGTCTGACTTCTCTTTAAACCAGTTCAATCAGCTTAAGGCAATCACTGGTGGCAGCAAATGGGCGTTTCCCGCGGTTTATACAGACAATCATGTATGTGTAAAATCGGCATCAAAACAAATTGGTGACAGACAAGTGCAATTTAAGCAACGCACTAAGAAGCTTCAATTCCGTGTTGAAAATAATAGTCTTGTTTTAGGGGATAGAGAATGGACCCCACACGACCTTAGAAGAACTGGTGCAACCATGATGCAACAGCTCAAAGTACCACGTGAAATTATTAATCTTTGTCAGCACCATGCAGTAGGATCGAAGGTTGACAAGAGTTATCTATTGGAACAATTTGCTGATGAGCGACGTGAAGCCTCAGAAAAACTTGGCAACCATTTAGAAGCGATACTTTCTGCCGATAACGTTATAAGTATTAAACATGCCGCTTAAAAAGCTTCCGATTAATCCTAACAAGACTAATAACTAATATGAAAAAACAAAAATTCAACTTAACCGATAAACCATTTTTAACAATTGAAGAGGCTGCTGACAAATTAGACTTTAAACCAGCACAACTTTTAGAGGTCGCGTTATTTAGAGAGTCTCAGGAGCATCGGTTTGGCAAACTTCGTGTACATGCCATTTTCCCTTCATATCTGACAAATGAAGCAAAAAAATCATTTGTATCATATGACCAAATTCCCTTTAGCTTTTCTAATTATTTAGAATCTGAAGATACAATTGATGTGGATGATTTATTAAAAGAGTTTGAAAAACCTGACACAATTTCTGATGAAGAGTTAAAAGAGCAGATTGAACAATCGACTATTGAAGATCATGAATTGAATTTGGAACAATTGAAACTAGATAGATATGGTGATTACAACCCTCAAATTACAATTACACCGAAAGATTTTATACTTCTTGATATTGGAAGTTTGATAGAGTTAATGAACTCAACAACAATCAATATTCAAAAAGGATATTTAGTAGGGTTTGACAATGAACTAGTAGAGCTTGATTTTTCAGACATTGAAAAAGACACTCTAATTTCAAGAAATAACTTAAGAATACTTTCTGATGATCTAGAAAAGTTAATCAATTCAGAAGAAAATCAAACCGACACTGAAACTGAAGATAAATTATCAGGCAAGGAAAAAAGTTATCTTTTTGCACTAATTGGAATATTAATTCACGGAAATAAATGGTCCATTGAAGATAAAGACTTAGATGAAAAAATTATAAAACTTTCTGAATTGACACAATATGATATTGGAGTTGGCGCCTTAAGAAATCATTTAAAACACTTAAGGCGCGACCATAATGGTTACCGTCGGTCTGATCCACAACCCGATTCAGAGAAAAAAACCCTAAAGTAACTAAAAGTAGTTAACTCCAAACCCAATCCAAACTTTCAGTTTGGATTTTCACATTCTGTATAAATCCAGAAATTTCAATATAAAACTATTTGTTGCATATGCAAAACTATTCGATGCATATGCAACAAATCTATTTTTAATACTCTTAAAATTTAGCCATCGATTTATTGAGATACAACGATGGCAATACATACAAACACCTCACCTCACTTTTTGCGGTTAAAGCAAATTATCGGTGACAAAAAAGCAAACCCACCCATTCAAGCCATTATTCCTGTTTCAAAATCAACTTGGTGGGCTGGCGTCAAGTCAGGAAAATTTCCTGCTCCCCAAAAACTAGGGTTACGCACCACCGTATGGTTGTCAACTGATGTCTATGCGCTTCTAGTGAAGCCTGAGTGAAAATATTTAGTAGCTGAGTTAAAAATTTCAAGTGCCTTTTAGGCAAGGTAAGTCCCCGTCACGCGACGGGTTAAGTTTGCTGTTAAAGAAACAAATTAACAGCAATTTAGGTGGAGAAAGTTTAGTTAATAAGTGATTTCCATCGTGGTGCCAACAGCATGGTTTGTGCAAATATTCGTAGTGACAGTACGAAGTGACGCACAAATATAATCATGCTAGAGGCCGCACCAAGTAAGGCTGTACATAACAAATTACAAAGTGACGCGTAATTTTTATATTAATTTTTAGGAGATTCATGATGAAAGTTTACCAAGCGGTATCCAGTAATATGCTGGCGGGCATTAGACCAAATTTGTCACGATATAGAGCATCTATATCGAGCCCCAAAACCTTAACTGTTGCGCTGGCCGCGCATCTGCTTGCTCCCCAATTTTCATTAATCAAACATTTTTAAAAACAAGGGGAAATTGGATGTGCGGCGGTCAGACACAGCTTTAAGCTCTAAAAGTTACAGTACTTTAAAAACTGAATTTATTAACGTTTTTTTGGTAATTTTTTATGTCAAAACTCAGTCAGAATTTATGCAAACTTTCTTATGATGCAAGCGGGTCAAAAAAGTCGAAGGCGGACAGAGAAAAGCATTTGCTCAAGTTTTGCGATTTTTTGAGATCGAATAATATCAATATCGAGCATGTGACGCATATTAAAGAATCACATATCAAGCTCTATGTTGAATTTCGCAAAAATGGTTCAGATACTGAAGACGCGGTCAGTGTCGCAACCATTTGCAACGAGATGGTTAGCATTAGAAAAGTGCTTCGTCAAGCAGATCGACACCAACTTCTAAAGAGTCCTGATTTGACCAATCAAGCATTGGGGATTTCTGGGAGAAAAAGAACTGGCAATAAAGAACCTATACCCCCTGAACTATTGAAGAAATTTATAGAAGACGCGTTTAAGAAAGACCGAGGCTTAGGTGTTTGTGTACTGCTTTCAGTCCAACTTGGATTAAGAGCCGAGGAGACGGTTCAATCCTGCAAATCACTATTCACTTGGCGAAAATTCATCGCAAAAGAAGACAGTAAAGTAAAAATTGTATATGGCTCAAAAGGTGGTAGGGATAGATTCACAAAGATTATCAACCTCGAAGACTTAGAACATACCGTTAATTTTGCCATCCAAATTGCTAGTTCACGGGGCGGTAAACTCATCGAAAAAAGTAACCTAAAAAAGGCGATGCAGTACTACAGCAACTCATTGCGTTCGATTGGAATGATAGGCAAATATGCGCCACACGCATTACGCTATTCTTATACAGACAATTTACTTTTTTACCTAGAAAGCCAAGGGTATTCTAAGCATGAGGCACTTGCCATTACATCCTGTTCTTTGGGCCATGGCGATGGTCGAGGTCGCTACATTCAATCAACGTATGGAAAAGTCAGGTTAGCAAATAAGTCATTTTCACTGAGTGAAATTGGTATCAATATTCAACTTAAAGATTCGAGTAACTAATCTTAACAATAAGCTTTAAATACCTAAGTAAGGGGAGTTGAACCGTGAATTATGATGTGAGTGATGTTGAAGTTGGACTTGAGTTTGAAGGAGAAGGTCCATATAACTATCCGTATGCTATCGGAAGCTGCATTTATCGTGGCCTAGAATATTCTTTCATGATTGTTGAAGGCCATTGTATTTCGAATCAGTTAGTCAATCCAAAGGATGCATTTTTTAGTGTTTGGATTGAGGATAGAAACGGTATTGTAATAAACCCAGTCCCAGACTGGGCTAAAGCAAATGATGTTTTATTAGATGAGCCGTACTATTATCGCATTGAACGACTGTTAGATAAAACTAAAGAAATTCTATGCTTCAAAGAAATGATGTGGATGCTTGCACATTACAATTGTCAAACAGAGGATAAAGATTAATCTGATTTACACCACAAATGCGATTGAGCCACTTAATAGCGTTATTCGCAAAGCCATTAGAAATAGAAAGATATTTCCGAATGACAATGCGGCGTTTAAGGTGGTATATTTAGCCATGTTGCAGGCTTCCAAAAAGTGGACGATGCCACTGCGAGATTGGAAGGCTACGCTGAACCGATTTAGTAATGAATTGGGTGACAGAGTGCAACCCTTAGATTAATGCACTCAAAACTACATTTACACAGAATTATTTACACCCCCTAGACGCGGTTTAACAAAAATGATTTGTGAAGCCAAAAATGGTCAAAACTTGGTTTAACATCTATAAAATATTAAGTAACTTTTGGACTATTTAGTTTACTTTATGGGCGTGTAGGCAAAATACCATTCTCCATAGTATTTTTTATCTCCAAAATGTTTATACATCGGCCTGAAGTTTTTTGTTTTGAATGGCAGGTCTGCAGATAGACTATATACCCCCATAATACCCCCACTCGGTGCCTCAACAACGCCCCAACCCTCTCTTTGCGTAATAGGGTCAATATACAACTTGCGCAAATATCGCTTAGGAGTTGGAAAGCGATCATCTAGCAAAAGAGCTTCTAAGTTTGGTGGGTACTGCTTAACAACACTTGGGGTTTGGTTATAGTAATTACCTATGGCTTTTCTGATGGTGTCACCAACTATCAGTAGTTCTTGCTCCCTTTCGTATCTGACTTTATCACTCCATTTTGCACCAACTTCAGCCAGTGCATAGCCTGCAATCACAAGCAATACCAGTATTCCAAGCAAAATATAGCCGTGGCTTTTACCATGTGGCATAAGGTGTTCCATCTGCCGCAATGTCTGGTGAGCCACTATGAATATCGTATATGCTACCTTTTGCTTCAATATCTGGTGGCGCTATAGTTATCCATGTCAGTTGACTTTCAGTAATAGGGTCTTCCGGGATAGCACGTAAATACTTGTGCCGAACCATTTCATCCAAGGTGTCTGGATAAGTATTTTTATCACTATAGAATTTATCAATTGCTTCGCGCATAATAATTAAGTCATGGCGTAAAGTGGTTTCTTTTGATCGATTGATTGTGTCAAAATAGCGTGGCGTAACTAGGCTTAAAAGCGTCGCGATAATGGCTAGAACTACGAGTACCTCAATAAGTGTAAATCCTTTTTGAAAGTTTTTCATTTACCACTCACTATAGGGTTGATTGTTAATTCCTACTTCGTGTGATTTTGAATTCACATCATAAACATCGTCACCCTCACTAGGTGTTTCAAAAGAACTAGCATAGCTACGCTTTCCCCAAGTTGCATCTGCAGGTAAGCTATCATCTGTTGCAAACGGGTCGCGTGGAATTCGTCTTAAAAAGTAAATTTTCTTTTTATTGGGATCCTGAATATTTTCCACGCCAGCGACTAAAACAAGTAAACTTTGAGGGTAACCAGTATCGCCAATAGTTTTTTTAATTAGCCCATCATCCACAGCTTGCTTATAAGCATCAATGGCATCACGAATTTGCCATAGCGACTTTTTAAGCTCTTGCTCTTTATTGCGCTTGGCAGACAATTGTAAAACTGGTGCAGCCGCACTAATAATCAGTGATAACAGTACTAGTGAAACTAACAACTCAATCAGCGTAAAGCCTCTGAACTTACTCATGTTCATGCCCATAGTTTAGGGAGTTTTATTTGCAGCATCTGTTGATGACGGCTGCAATAACTGATTAGCAAAATCGGCATCAACGCGTGCTTTTTCCGTTTGTACGACTTGCGGGGTTTGTGCAGGCTGAGGCGCTTGGTAAATCACTGGTTCAGCCGCTTGATAAGTACGATTGTTTGGTTGCCCTACCCCATGGTTGATGCCCGATGGAAATGACGTATAAATCGATTTAGCAGGTGAAATGTTATGTAAAATGCGTGGCGTAATCAATAGTACAATCTCATTTTTGCGCTTATCGTTGTTTTTGTTGGTAAACAAGCGGCCAATCAATGGCAAGTTGGATAAGCCTGGCACTTTGTTGGCGGTGTTTTGGATGTCATCGCGAAACAATCCTGCCAAGATTTGTGTTTCACCATCTTTTAAACTCAAAGTAGTATTCGCATTACGACTGCCTATGGTATAGGCCAGCACCCCAGAATCGGTTTTCACTTGGTCGGTCACGTTACTCACTTCTAAACCTACTTTAATGTTAACTTGATTTTGCAGCATAATGGTTGGCTCAACATCAAGCTTGATACCCACATCAATATAGCTCACGGTTTGTGACACAAAACCAGTGGAATTGGCTACACTGGTTAATACAGGAATTTTATCTCCTACGTGAATTTTCGCTTTATCCCGATTTTTAACACGGATTTTTGGGTTAGCCAGTAAGTTCGTATCGGTGTCCTGTTGTAATAAATTCAAAGTAAATGCTGGGTCAGTTATCGTAAAAACACCCAACCCTGAGTTAAAGCTCTTGAGTTCTGCCAAACTTAAGCGACCAGGTGTAGGTGTTGATCCCGATTTGCCTTGTACACCCACACCCACTTGGGTTGGATACTTAATGCCGATTTCTTCTAAATTACGGCGGTTGATTTCCATCACTTCAACTTCTAACATCACTTCAGGATCCGCAAAATCTTGTGATGCAATTAACTTTTCAGCCACCGCAATTGCCTCAGCGCTATCACGCATCACCAGCGTATTAAGTTTTTCATCAATATAAACATCTTTGCTTTTAACCACCGTCTTAATCAGATTCATTGCGCGTTTAGCGTCTATATTATTCAAATAAAAACTGCGTACAAATTGCTCTTCATATTCTGCACCGCGACTGATTGGATAAATCAGCATGGTGTTTTCATTAAGCACTTTTTTGCGTAGTTGATTGGTCGTTAGAATCACTTCAATCGCGTCTTCTATGCTGGTGTTACGCACAAACAAGCTTGTTTGCTGGTCATCACGTAGTTCTGCATCAAACGTAAAATTTAGATTGGCTGTTTTACCAATTAAACTAAAAAGCGTTTTGATGGGTACATTTTTAAGCTCCAACGTAATAGGTTTTTGGAAAGCAGATTTTATTTTTGGTGAAGTGGCTTTCTTTTCAACTTGTTGCTTTTCAATTCGCTCAAATAAGCTCAGCGCACCCGCATGGCTAGCGTTTTCTGCCAAAATAGCTCTGGCTGTATTTTGCGCTGTTTCTAGGTCATCTCGCTCAAATGCAGTCTGTGCATTTGCTAGCATTGCTGTGTGGCTTTGTGCTGTTGCCAATTGCTTTAACCCTGTCTGAGCACGCGCATTATCTGCATCTACCGCCAAAGCTTGTTGATATTGTGCATTTGCCGCCTCAAACTCCGCCATGGCCAAATGTTTATCAGCTTGGTTTAGCCAATTCGCAAGCTGTAAATTTTGCTGCATTTTAAAAGCATTGCGATATTGCGCATTTTCAGGATGTTGTGTCGCCAACACCTGCAACTGCGATAAACCTGCTTCAAATTGCCCAGTTGCAATTAATTGTTTGGCATTTTCAAATGCTATGTCGTTTTGCGTAGGTTTTTGCGGTGCCAAACCACTACAGCCACTCAGCAACAAAACTAGGCAATAAAACCTAATATGAGCGGTTGAAATGTTAAAAAAATGATTCAATTGACTACTCCAATATCTAACTGCGTATCTATTTTTAGAGGTACATATCTCAGCGTCATGTTTGGCGGTTTAATCGTTTTAACCTTCCAAACTTCATCTAAAACATCACCCACTTTTACTGCATAACCATTTTCGCCGCTTAATAAAAACACCGTCATTTGTGTGCCATCGATTATTTTTCCTGCATACACATAAGGATTGGCAGGCATTGTTGGGGCAACGTTTTGTCCTCCAGTGGACGGCACAGGTGGCGGTGCAAGCACCGTAAATAGATTTTGCGGAGAATCATTACTCACTCGCAATAATGTTGTATCAGGCTCAAGCAACTGCTCATTTCTTGTCAATGCTACTTGCTTCTGTTTGTCGACCTGCAGCGACACTCTGGTTGGCCGCTCTTTTGGCAATACAACCACGTTCTCGGCATCTTCTTTTTGTGAAACCCACAAAGTAGCCATTAGCGTTAAAACCAACGCTATCCATACCGCATATTTTTTAGCTAGTACTATCATCTATTTTTCAATTTAACGCTCATCTTTTAGAGCGTACATTAATCAAGCTCCTCTACAAGCCAGTATCCATGCGGCTTGCAGAGGCATAAATTTTTGTCTGGCGTTTTAACACGCTCAAACCCACTTTTTATTTCTGCTGCAAATAGAGTGTAAACACCATGTTTGCCTCCACTTGCTCAACACTCAAATCATCTCGGTTAAAACTCACGTCACTGAGCGCCAAACTTGGTTGTGCATTCAGTGCAAGGTTAATAAATTGGCGAATCTGCACATAACTTCCCTTTGTTGGTAGCTTAATTTGTAGTGTTTGCAACTTAGTTTTTGATGCACCTTGTAAACTGTATTCCACTTTATCAATTGGCAAACCTTGTTGAATTGCTGTTTGCAATACTTGTGCAGTGATAGTGTTGGCTTGGTATTGATCTGGCAACATTGCAATTAACCGCTCGGTTTCACTGGGTTTACTTGGCATATTTACTTGGTTTGGCTTAGTGAATTGAAGCTTTTTTTGCTGCTGAATATCAGCATTAAGGCTTGTCAATTGCGCAGATTTTGGCATGACAATAAATAACCAAAAAAGCAAACTTAACAAAATGAGTGCTAACCCAAATTGCCCTTGCCAAGGCTGAATAGCGAGCGTATAAGTGGCTTTTTGTAGAGGCATTGACAGACTCGTTGACATTATTTGACGTGCCATTGCGCCTCCACATGAAAGGCGACAGCAGGCGTGCCGTTTACATCAGTAGCCTCGTGCGAAACTAAGTGCACTTGCCGTAAGTCTGCCTGCTTACTTAGGCGATTAACGTAAGCCATCATGGCATCAAGATTAAAGGCTATCGCCTTTAAGCGAAGCCGTTTACTATTGGCATTAGGTTCTAAGCGCAACAGTTTAATATCCTCATTTATTGAGGCCTCCAAGGTTTTAAACAAAGTTAGCCATGGCAACTTAATATCCGCTATTGCGCTAATTATGGCCGTAGTTTGTGTATTTTCTTTAGCATGAACCAAACTGTTGCCTTTAGTAACAAACGCTGTTTGTTTTGGTTGCATTAACCGCTGGCGCTCAGCTTCTAATGCACTTATTTGAATACTTAGGTTTGTATAATGCCAAATCAAAGCACCGCTTAATATGCAACCAATGAGTAATATCGCTACTGACCAGCCACTAAAAGCCTTGGTTTTAGCGTGATTCAAGTATATTGAAGTCATCATGCCGTTACTAAACTTGTGGTGTTTTTGGATTGCTTATTTTGTAAATCAAACATGGCTGGCATTATTTTGATCATTTCAAAACCACCTAACATCATAGGCTGTGTGTAACTAGACTCAGGCCAATAGAGAAATTTAGGAAGATTCTCCTGAATATTACTATTGACCATTTCACGCTGAATGAGTGCGCCTACTTGTGCTGACACGTCCACATCCAGAGTAACGTTTTTAATTGAGCGCCACTGACCAGATTCATACAACGCCAGACAAATCTGGCCTGCTAGAATCGTAACCAGCCAAAAACTAGCCACTTGGTGGCGCTTTTTGACCTCACTTAATGTTTGATTGACTGCTAACATAATGTGTGGATGCACTGCTGTTAAGACCATGCCACTGCCAGAAAAAACCGTGTGTAATTCTTGTAGAAAAGATTGCGGAATTGCGCTAGCAATAGCTGCTTTTCCGAAACTTGAGTTACTCATGCGCAAATTCCACGTTTTTGCTGCTTCACCATAAGCTTGGGTAAAACAATGCAACATAAATGCCTGACGTTCATTTTCCGCTACGAGTTCTGTATTCCATGGGATCACTATAAAATGTGCGTAATGATTAGACAACACCACGCTAGCCGCTAAGCCGCGCCATTGCTCGCTTGTCAATACTTGTGCTAATGCTTGAATAATCACTTGCTGCTGATTAAAATCAGTATTTGCTCCCACTTCAAAGGGCAACTCAATGATTTTTTTTTGCACTAATTGTTGCTTTAAGCCAAGTTTTAATGGTCGCGTTAAGTGAAATAGTGTCATACGCTGCGGCTGAATAAACACGCGTAACTCACCATTGAATGTAGCCTTAAACCAAGGAAGTAACACGGTTAATCTCCTGTAATGTTGTTTCGCCGCGTTGAACTAACTCAAGCGCAGCCTCACGCATCGTGCGCGTACCATTGGCACGAGCGGCTTCTTTAACTTTGCGCACAGGTTCTTGCGTCACAATCAATTCGCGAATTTCATCGTTAAAGCAAAGCAATTCAGCAATGGCTTTACGCCCTTTATAACCCGTACCGTGACACTGCCCACAACCTTGACCTTTTCTAAAATGAAAATCCGTCGCTTGCTCAATTGTTAAGCCAGATTTTGCTATCATCGCTTCATCTGGCCTATCATCCACCATGCAATGCGTACAGTTAATACGGACCAATCGCTGCGCTAAAATACCGTTTATAGCAGAAACAAAACTGTAGGCATCCACCTGCATATTGGTAAAGCGGCCTATCACATCAAACACATTGTTCGCATGCACAGTAGTAAGCACTAAATGGCCTGTAAGCGCTGATTGCACAGCGATTTGTGCGGTTTCTGCATCGCGAATTTCACCCACCATAATTTTGTCTGGGTCGTGCCGCAAAATAGAACGTAAACCGCGCGCAAAGGTCAGGCCCTTTTTATCGTTTACAGGTATTTGCAAAACGCCTGGTAATTGATATTCAACTGGGTCTTCAATGGTGACTATTTTGTCTTGGCCCGTATTAATTTCAGAAATAATGCCGTACAGCGTAGTGGTTTTGCCGCTACCTGTTGGGCCTGTTACCAACAGCATGCCATAGGGCTCTTCAGCCAACAATCTAAAGCGTGACTTGATTGCTGGGGCAAAGCCTAACGTGTCTAAACTCAAGCCTTTGGCTTCATCGCTCAACGCTTTACGGTCTAAAATGCGCAATACCGCATCTTCACCATAAACACTAGGCATAATTGAAACACGCATATCGACTTCACGCGCTTTATTTTCGCCCCCTTGCACCAGCACTTTAAAACGTCCATCTTGCGGAATGCGCCGCTCGGCAATATCCAGTTCTGACATCACCTTAATGCGCGAAATCGCTTGCTCAGCCTGCGCAACACCTTGAATCCCTCCTTCATAACTCAATACGCCATCTATCCGATATTTCACACTAAGACCTTGAGCATCTGTTTCCATGTGAATGTCACTCGCACCTGCTTTTAATGCATCATATAAAGTAGAGCGCACAAACTTCACCACTGCACTGGTGTCCTCACTGATGGATTTAAGCGAAATATCTTCAATGCCATGATACAAATTTTGCACATCACCTTGTTCACTCATGACGTTATCAAGCGCACGCATATTGGTTTCATGGTGAGCCAAAAATGCGGCAATGTCTTGACCGTGTGCCAGCACCCAAGTACAAGCTTGGTAGTTGGCTGTTTGGTTCAATTGCAATTCCATTTTTGTTTGCAAATTTATATCAAAAGGATTTGCAAAAACGAGTAAACATGCGCCATTTTCATCACGTAATGCTACGCATTGCTGTTTACTGGCTTCTGCAAAAGTTAAAAGCGAAAAATCTGGTTCGCATTTATAAAGTTGCAAAATATTGATGGTTTGATAACGCATTAGTGCACCCAACGCAGCTAAAAAATCATCCGCATTTAAATGAGATTCTGCTTCTAGCACATCAAGCAAAGGTTTCTGCGTTTGGCTAGCAATGGCTTTAGCGTGGTTAATTTGAGTGAGGGTAAGCATCACTGAATGTTTCCTGCTAACTCAAATATCGGCATATACATCAATACCACCACCAAGCCCACCACCAAGCCAATGATTATCATCAAAATAGGCTCTAATAGTTTAGTAAACCACTCCACTTTGCGGGCGATTTCATCATCATAAAATGCGCCAACACGTTCCATCATCTCGCCCATTTGCCCAGTGCGCTCACCTACTCTTAGCATACGTATTGAAATTGATGTAGTCATCCCATGTTGCTCCATGGCCGATGACAAGGGTTTACCTTCACGCACATCAGCAATCACTCTGGCTAACTGGTTGCGTAACAAGGGTTGTAAAAGTGACGACACCATCCCCATTGCTGTCACCAGCGGAATGCCGCCACGCAACAACATTCCCAATGTGCGATATAGCCGCGCCAATTGATAAATGCGCAAAGATTCACCTAATGCAGGAATTTGCCAAACCTTACCCATTACCGCAGCACGCACTGCAGGCCGATTAAATACAAATATTAACAAGCCTAATAATGCGATAAATACCAAAAACACCGTTTTACCTTGCTTTTGCAATAGCTGCCCCCAACGTAATAACATTTGTGACATCCAAGGCAAATCAGTGTTGGTACTCTCGTAAATACCACTAAACTTTGGCACTACATAGCCCAATAGAAACAGCACGACCAAACCACCCACCACCAATAAAATACTGGGGTAGATTGAAGCCGCGATAATTTTTTTACGCACTGCATCAACTTGTGTTTGGTAAGTCACATGCCTTGCCAAGGCCTGCGCCATATCACCCGTGCGCTCACTCGCGCGAATTAAAGCGATATAAAGCGGGCTAAACACTTGTGGTACAAGCTCTAACGCGCTGGATAATGGCAAGCCTTCAAACAACGCGGCTTTAATTTGGTTCAATATCGCTTTTGATTCAGTTTGCTGTTCTTTTTCGGCAAGTGCTTCAATTGCTTCTACCAAACTTAAGCCCGACTCCAGCAAAGCTAATAACTCTTGGCTAAATAGCATCAGGTTAAATTTAGATTGACCTAGCTTGGTGCTTACGCGATTTGCCGAAAATAATTTATCTAGCGAAAATCCAGCACCACGCACTGTGAGTACGCTATAACCTTGTGACTCCGCTAATGCGCGCGCTTGCATCGCATTACCTGCCTCTAGAGCAAGTGAGCGAATAGATGTGCCTTGCGCCACTTTTAATTCAAACTTCACGCGCCACTACTCCCAGCTCACCACATCAGCGGCATCTCCGCTACCACCACTATTGCCATCTGTGCCTAACGACCACAAATCATATTCACCATGTTCTCCTGGCATTTTGTATTGATAAGGTTTACCCCACGGATCATTAGGCGCATTTTTAGCTAAATACGGCCCTTGCCATTTCGGCTCATTCGTCGGTGCTACATTAAGCGCAGCCAAGCCGTTTTCAGTAGTGGGATAATGCCCTGTGTCTAATCGATATTGGTCTAAGGCTTTACTAAAACTGCCAATTTGCGCCTTGGCAGTTTTCACTTCAGACTTGCCCAATTGGGCAAAATATTTAGGGCCAACATAACTGGCCAGCAAACCAATAATGACCATGACCACCAACAACTCAAGCAGTGTAAAGCCTTGATTTTTATATATTTTCATACCGTAACCTCTTATAATCACTGAATAATCACAAAAATAAACACTAAACATAAAATGAGAAAAATGGTTGCAATCACAATAAACATTTCTACTGAGCTACTGCCTTGCAATGAGTCACGTTTTTTTGTACTTTTTAACGTCATAGATTCATCTCCCTAAAACTTAAAAATCAAATCCAAAAAAGCCAACAATTAAAACTAAAAATTACGTTAATCATCACAAACATCATTTGACCACCCCTGCAAGCCAGTCTGGATGCGGCTTGCAGAGGCATAATATTTTCTCGGGCAATTTTTTGAGATTATCATTCTCTTTTTTTACAATTTTTACCGTTTAATTCACCACAAAAAATTGGTTTAAATCTTGCAACTTCGCTTCATTAAGTTGCCCAGCAAAATGTTGAATACTAACCATATCATTCACCAACACATAGTAAGATTGACTCAGCTTTAACTTATTCTCATATAAGCGTTGCTGTGCGTTAATCACATCGATATTTGTTCTTAAGCCGCCTTTAAAGCTTTTGTCAGTGCCATCTAAAGCCGTTTCACTCGACTTTACGGCTTGCTTATAAGCCTTTATTGCTTGCAATTCATTTTGCAAGTGATGAAAATATTTTTGAATATTGGCGTTCGTTTCTCTGGTTTTTAAGTCTAATTCTTCTTTTGCGGCAGTGACTTTATCTATCGATTGTCTGATGCTGGCATCCACATAGCCACCTGCAAAAAGCGGCAAATTAAATTGTATAGCAACGGTAGTACTGTCAAATTCTGAGCCTAAAGTGTTGTTGCTATCGTTTTTGCTAAAAGAGCGCGCACCAACTAAATCCAGCGTGGGGTAATGTCCCGCTTTTTTCTTTTCAACTTCTTGCTCTGCAAGTTCAACGGCATGCTGAGCCGCTAAAATTTCTGGGTTATTTTGTTGCGCTGTAATTAACCAATCTTGTAATTGGCCCATTTGTGTTTTAATGGCAGCAGTTTTTTCTGCATTAAGTTTTGCCAGCACAATTCCCTCTCTCCCCGTCATGTTGCGAAGCTCTAATTGATAAGCTTGCGCAAAATTGTTTGCCTCAAACAAATCCGCCTTTGCTATATCTAACTCTGCTTGCGCCTCGCTGACCTCAGTGACTGTTCCGCTACCGTGTTTATAACGCTGGCTTGCCTGATTTAATTGCTGCGACAAAGCCTCAATTTTATTCGTCATTACAGCGATTTTTTCTTGCGTATAAAGTAGTTCAAAATAAGCACTCGCCAAGCGAGTAATCAAATTTGAGCTTTCATTTTGGAATAACGCTTGCCTGTTTTTAACCAACGCCTGCGCACTTTTATAAGTTGCCATCGTTTCTTTGTTAAAAAGTGGCTGGCGCACACTTAAAGCCAAGTTCTGCGTATTGTAGTTGTACTTGGTTTGCACATCACCCATTTGTGTTTCTGTCGTACGGTCAGTATTGCCGCGCCCAACACTGCCAGATAGCTGCGCTTTTGGATAAAACAAAGCACGTGCTTTGTTAATTTCTTCTTTATCTGCATTCAAATCCGCTGCAGCGCTTTTGTATTTAGCATCATATTGCAACGCTGCTTGATACAGGCTCATTAGCGTTTCAGTTGCATAAATTGGCGTATCAGCCAACATAAGTAAGGTAAGCAAACCAATTTTATTTAATTTAAAATTCATGTCCGAAGTAACCTTATTCTTCTTTCATAGAGGCAGCTATACGCTTAGTGAGTGGATGCAACAGATAAGTCAGCAGTGTGCGCTCACCTGTTTTTATCACCACTTGCACTGGCATGCCTGCTTGCAATTGGCGGTCACCCAGCACTTTTAACCCAGCGGAAGTTATTGAAATTTTGGCGAGATAGTAACTCGCTGTCACTTGTGCTGGGTTAGTCGAGGTGTCTGTTAGCAAGTCTTTAGAGACACTTTCAACTTTACCCTCAACTAACAACTGTGGCGTGTTAGAAAAAGTTGAAAAGCGCACATCAGCATGTTGCCCTGCATGTACTTTATCAATCAAATTGGGTGGAATTCTGGCATCTAAAATCAACGGTTCACCGAGCGGAATAATGTCCATGATTTTTTGCCCAGGTTGAATAACCGCGCCGATGGTGTGTACCTGCAATCCTATGATTTGTCCTGATGCAGGGGCGAGCAAAGAGATACGGCCTAACTCATCCGTCAATGCCTTAAATTTAGCGGCTTCGGACAACACAGCCAAATTGACCTGTGCCATCTCCGTATCTACCTCTTTTTTCTCATTTTGTTGGCGTATCATCAAACGCTGTGTTAGTTCAGAAATAGTACGCTTACTGCGCACAATACTGGCTTGTGTATTAGCTATTTGGCCGATTGCTTGGGCAATTTTTTGCTCTAAATCATTTTGCTGGTTACGCGGTGCATAGCCCTCTTGCACCAAAGGTTTAATGCCAACAAGCTGCTCTTTTAATAGCTCAAGTTGAGATTGATAACTAGCTAACACGCCTTGATCACCTTCAATCTGCGCATTTTGTCCTTGAATAGACTCTTTAATCGCCATGATTTCTGCACTGAAAGCACTTTGACGTGCTTGCAAAAGCTGTGTTTGGTTAATCATGTGTTTTTGCACATCAACATCGGCTTGATTTTTGATTAAATCTTCATGAAAGTTAACAGTATTGGCTCCATTTTTTTCAGCTATTAAACGGCTTTCTTGGGCTCTTATTCCCATGTATTTTTGTTTTGATTCTTCATAACGTGCTTTAATCACAGCATCATCCAGCGTTAACAACACATTCCCTGCTTTGACCTCTTGCCCCTCTTTCACATTTAGCGTTTTTACAATACCGCCACTTAAATGCTGCACCACTTTATGATTAGAAGCTACGTTAACCACCGCTTCAGTAGGTACACCTTCATCTAAAGGGGCAAAACCAGCCCATAGCAAAAATCCGACAAGCCCAAACAATAAGACAAATAAACCTAGTCGATTAGGGGCTTTGTTATTAGCGTATTGATCGAGTTGTTGCGTGGCATCTACCACTTGCAACTGCGGCGATTTTGATGAGTTATTTTGAATAGCTAGGTGCATTTTTAATCGATTCATGTATGGCTGGTTTAGGCTGCTTGTGGTACGGGTTTTGTTTGTTTTAACGCCATTAATACTTGCATTGTTGTACCAAAGTGTGCAATTTCACCTTGTTTTAATACAAGCAATTGGTCTGAAACATTCAAAATGTTTGTTCGGTGCGAAATCACCACTATGGTTTTACCCATTTTTTTGAGTGTGTTTATAGCATTGAGTAGATTAGATTCACCATACTCATCTAAATGTGCGTTGGGTTCGTCTAACACCAATATTTGCGGTGTTAAATACATTGTGCGGGCTAAGCCAATTAACTGGCGTTGCCCGCCAGACAAAGACAGCCCTGAATCATCAATTTTAGTGTCGTAGCCTAAAGGCAGTCGCAAAATAACCTCATGCATGCCGACCAATTTTGCAGCAGCAATAATTTCAGTCGAATTGAGGGTTTGAAAACGGGCGATATTCTCTGCAATAGTGCCTTCAATAAGTTCAACATCTTGTGGCAAATAACCAATATCGTCTGCTAATTGTTGACTGTTTATTTTTTCAATCGATACTCCGTCAATAACGATAGAGCTATGAGCAACAGGGATAACACCTACCAAACAACGCGCTAAAGTCGTTTTGCCAGATCCTGATGGCCCCATAATAGTCAGTATTTTTCCAGATTCAATCGTAAGGTTAATATGACTCAACACCTGCTTTTGCGTCGGAGCTAGAGTAACACTCAGATTTTTAAGCACTATTCCTCGTTTAAAGTTATCTTGAAACTCACCGTACGCTGTTGAGACTTGTTGGGGTAATTGGTCTTCAACGACTATTTCAGTTGGCGCAATTAATAATGCATTTAACCGTTGCATTGCATTCTTAGTTTCAATGTATTGCTTCCAGGTACTCACTATCATGTCAAACGGTTGCAGTGCTCTAGCAATTAGCACATTTGAAGCAATCATCGAACCGATGGAAATCTCCCCCTTAACCGCCAATAACGCTGCCGCCGCCAGCATTAAGGACTGCATGGTATAACGCACAAATTTATTGATATGCTGATTTCTATTTTGCACGTCTAAGGATGTCTGCGTTAATTGATGAGCAGTCACCTGTACTGACTGCCATCGTTGATAAAGTCTAGGTAAAATTCCCATCACATGTAACGTTTCAAGGTTTCGCACTTTACTAGCTAAAAATTGCTGGTTAATTCGGTTGGCATTCATGCTGGCTTTTATGGGCTTTTCTGTACTGTGATGATTCCAAACACCTAGGCCAAACTGCACCAAACAAAAAACAATCGCTAGCCAGCCAAGAGAAACATTTAAGATAAATAAAACAACTATATAAATCACCGCCCAAGGCATATCTAAAAATGCAAACAAGCCATTGCTGGTTAAAAATTGGCGAATATTGGTGAGATCCTGCATAGCCTCTTGCGTATTTTTTTGCCCTGCAAAAATACGCTCAAACGCTAAATTGAAAATGATACGATTTAAAGATTGATCAAACTTAACGCCCGCTTTAATCACGATGATTGATCGCAACCATTCAGCCAGAGCCATGACTAAAATGAATATTGCAATTAACAAAGTCACCGTGAGTAACGTGAGTGAATTTCTACTCAACATCACGCGGTCATAAAGTTGCAACATATAAATAGTAGGTGCCAGCATGAGCAAGTTAGCTACAAAGCTAAGTGCTATCAAGCTTAAAAAATCTTCTTTAAACTGAGTAAAGTGTTGCATGAGTGGTTGTTTAAAAAAACTCATACAATCCCCTGAGCAATTGGCACTGGAGGTTGCTGCAGTGAAGCCAGTACTTCAGCAGGCTTACCATAACGATACATTTTCCCATGCATCATAATGAGCAAATAATCGGCAATATTAACTACATTATACAAATGACTAATGATAATGATGGTGCTGCCATGCACCTTTAAAATAGCGATCATTTTTTTTAGCGCTTTTTCACCAGCCTCATCTAAATTAGCATTTGGTTCATCCAAAACAATAATTTTTGGCTTTCCATAAATAGCCCTTGCCAGCCCAATTAACTGTCTTCGCCCACCCGATAAAAATGCGCCATCTGGCCCAATTTGTGTGTCTAACCCATCAGGTAAATCAGCAATCAGTTCTTGCAGATTGAGTAATTCAATCACTTCATCCAGTTTTTCTAAATCTACATCATTAAATCTTGCAATATTCTCTGCCAGCGTGCCGCTGATTAACTCGATAGATTGCGGCAAATAGCCAATATGAGCGCCAAGCTCAGCTTTATCCCATTGATAAGCATCCACACCATTAAAGCGCACTTTGCCGCTAGTAGGCGGCTGCAAACCAACCAGTAATTTACTCAAGGTAGTTTTACCAGATGCTGAAGGGCCAGCCACCACCAAAACCTCGCCTGCATTTAGCTTAAATTGAATATTTTTTAAAAATAACTCCCCTTTTGGTCTATCTTCAGAAACCACCGCATAATTGAGTGATTCCACACTAATTTCGCCAGTTGGTGCTGGCAAAACCATCCCTATTGGGCTATTGGTGTGATTTGCCAATAAGCTACTTAGCCTGGCATAGGCATCTTGCGCATCCACTAGGGTGCGCCATTGCGATACCAATTGCACGAGTGGGGAAAATGCCCGCGCCGCCAAAATAGAAGCAATAATCATCATTGCACCGCCATTAGCCAACTCGTTATTGATCAATAAGTAGCAAGCAATACCCAACACGAGAGAAGTAAACAAGGTTTGTAAATACTTACTAAATGCCGTACTTTTACTGGCAAGTTCTGAAGCTTGTGACTGATGGTATAAAAATGCCTGCTGCTTACTCTGCCAGCGTTGTGTAATGGCTGGCAGAATGCCCATAGCCTTAACCACTTCAGCTTTTGTTGAAACTGTAGAAAAATATTGTTGCGCTGATAATGCAAATTCATTAGCCTTATGCATTTGCGCATAAATTAATTTTTGATTAAACAAAATAATCATCACCTGAATCGCCAAGGCAGTAACTATAAAAAAACCTATCATGGGGTGAATAAAAAACAACGCAACCACAAAAATGCATGCAAATGGCACATCCATCAACCCGAGCAAAGCAGGAGACTTAAGGGTATCCATGAGTATTTTGAAGTCTGCAAATACTTGCTGCGTAGGAAAGTTGTAAGTTTTTAATTTTCCTGCAAAAGCTGCGTTAAAAACTGTTTGGTTGAGTTGCGCCTCAAAACGAGAGGCCGCTTGGCTGATGATTTTTTTACGCGCCCACTCCAAACACTCCATCAATACATAAATAAATACCACTAAAATTGTAAGCATTAGCAGCGTGTTGCTATTGCGGCTGTTAATGACGCGGTCATACACCTCTAGCATGTACCATGATGGTGCTAGAAGCATCGCATTCGTAAAAAAACCAAATATAAAGGCACTTTTCAAAGCAGGTGTTAACTGCTGCAAAGCCTCTTTTAGTGTGGTTAGCTGGGTATTTTTGTTCACAATACTTCAATTCAAAAATTCTATGTAGGAGCGCAATTTATTGCGCTCCTAACAAACAAATAAAGCGAGTAGGCTTTTTACCTACTCGCTTCATAGTTGATTAAACAACCACTACATCACTTGCCGTAAAGGTTGTCACCCCTGTGAGGGTTGCAATATTCACTGCAGCACCCGCACCATTACCATCTGCATCGTAGCTCAACATTTTTGATGTTGTGTTAAATAGCAAATAGTCGTTGGCATCAGCCGCAACACCTGTTGCATTTGATGCTAGATTAGCCGCTGAGAAACCAGTCAAATTAGCATATTGATCTAAATGCAACTCCATCTTGTCAGTGCCATGCAAGAAGTCAGTGATGGTATCCACACCTGTGAGGTTAAAAGCAGTGTCCACATAGCTTTGTGGTGCTGTTGCAGCACCTGTCACCACCATTTCATGCACTTGACCAAACACAAACTTATCCGCGCCGCCGTTACCAGTTAAGGTATCGTTACCGCCATTGCCTACAAATACGTCAGCTTTGGTAGTGCCTTTAAAAGTTTGGGTGTTGGCATTGCCTTCAAAACGCAAGCCATTTGTGGTTAAACCAGAAGCGTCCACGACAACGTTGTTAATAGTGCCGCCGTTGTTACCTAAGGTATTTGATAAATCTGCCACTGAGCTGTTAGCACGGTGGTAGTAATGGTCATTCAACAGTTGCAATGCCGCATCTTCGGTATTAATACGGCCCGCTGTCGCGCCCACTTGCACCACTTCCATACTTTGGAAGTTGCTGTTATTGAGCACAATCGTGCCAGCAGCTTGCGTATTCGCACCAATGCCTGTAGTGATACGGAAAGTATCTGTACCCGCACCACCTACGACTAAATCACCCGCTACCCATTCAGCATTACCATCATCCGCTTTAGAGGTTGTGCCTTGTACGCCTGAACCAAAACCACCCACAGTAAAAATGTCATTACCCGCATCACCATAGAGTTTATCTGCACCGCCATGACCAACGATCAAGTCATTGCCGCCATTGCCGTGGTAAACGTCATTACCTAGACGCATCGTAGCGTTATCAACACCTTCACTGCCGTACACAGTTTCAGCGTTATTCGCACCATCAATACGCGTATAGCTGCCTGCTAAGCCAGCCGTTGCATCGTAAATGGCATCCACATTGTGGAAAATATCCGCTACGGTAAAGTCATCTAACTGGAAATCAGCAAATGAATAGGTCGTAGGTGTAGCACCAACAACGGTTGCGGCTGGGGTAAATGTGTTATCCACATAATCATCAATCACCACGGTTACGCTCTCTTTAGGGCCGCCAGCCACACCATAAAAATGTACGCCTGGGTTAATAAAGCCACGGTCTAGCGAATCGCCATTCTCTATGACTTGCTCTGCAGATAACGTGATATTCACGCCACTTTTAAGTTCAACACGTTCAATACCAGAAAATTCTAATGATTCTGAAAAATCACCACTTTGTGTAAACTCTAATGTATCTACCGCATTGTAGCCAGCAATAGTGGTTGCAAATGTGCTAAGCGCTGCAGAGCCTGGACGGGTGACTAAGTTGAGACGAACATCTGTTGCTGACTCAAGCGCCTGAGCCAAATTCGTAATTTCTACGAACTCTCCCGTTGTGTTGTCAAATCCTAAAAGAATGCCTGTTTCATCATCAGCTTCAAGGTCAGTATAACGAGCCTCTTCTCCAGCATTATCCTCTTCTGAGGTACCTCCAATAATGGTTGTTACCCCAGCAAACTCTAATCCAATTTTAAATGTATCATTACCTTCGCTACCTGCCAGTGTATCGTCTGAACTAACCAAAAACAAATCACCAACAACTGTTTCGTCTCCCTCAGAGCTACCACGTCCGCTAATCAAGTCTACACCATTGCCACCACTCAATACATCGTCACCTTCATTAGCATCAATGATGTCATCTCCATCTCCGCCACTGATATTGTTATATCCCAATCCAGCATTCAAATAATCATTGCCTGAACCACCAAAAATAACATTGTTACCATCACCAGCAAAAATCTGGTCATCGCCACTGCCACCATCAATAAAGTCATTGCCTTCCAATGCAGAAATAATGTCGTTTCCTGCGTCACCACTTAAAACGTTATTGCCTGCTCCGCCATCTATCAAGTCATTGCCACCACCGCCTGAAATTAAGTCATTGCCGCTACCAGCCAAAAGAACATCATCTCCACCACCACCAAAAACCAAATTATTACCTTCACCAGCATCTATAACATTGCCTAGATTGTTACCGATAATTAAATCAGCCGTCGCAGTTCCCGTGTACTCAGTTTCAGTTGCATTAAAAATTTTAACTGCCATTTTTATTACTCCTCAATTAGTTCTATAATATGCAGGCATTTATGGCTGCCTGCTTCACCAACTCACCTACATCACTTTTTAGAGCCTATAAACTACTAAACTTGATGCTGGCTTAATGCTTAAATTGGGGTTGTTAGGTGGCTATAAATGCACCTCTAAAACCCAACAAAATTTAAATTCTTGTATTATTCCTAGTACTCGCCACTAATACTTTTCTACTTGCGAATCAACAGGCACTAAAGCTGGCGCTGTAATTTCAAACGTTTTTTGTCCACTTTGCCCAGTTGTTCTAAAACGTATGGCATTTGGCTTGGATACTGGGTCGCGAGCATCGCATGCATATTTAATGTAATAAATCGACGAATTTTGCCGAGTTACCCCGTCAAGGTCTTTAAAACTTATGTCTGTTGTAAAGTCCACCCAATTATCACTATAAGCTGCTGTGTTTTTTTTGTTGATAGGCGTGTTTACAGCAGGGGTACCTTGAGTAACTGGTAACAATTTTTCATCTGGGGAAGTTTTTACACTGGTAAAAGTTCTGCCTGCACGAAATAAAACCTCAGCTCCACCACCAATTTCTGCTGCGGGTATCTTGTAAAAATACGCAATCGAAACTTCCTTACCCGCAAAGCCACCACGTGCTATATCATTCACTTCCCAATATTGACCGTTCGCCAAAGGGGCATCTTTTAGCTGCAAGTGTGTGCCCAAAATACATTCTGTATTTTCCTTATTACGCCAAATAGCATCTGTTAATACTGCAACTGCAGGGATATTTCCAACATCCGGTTTTGGCATTTCCACGTCACTCACTAACACCCCTACCAATCGAAATCCCTCTAATGGCGCACTTGTAGGGCTTTTTTTTAATTCATTTGTAATCACAGCACATGTGCTATGCCCATCTGTAGTTGGAGTTTCCGCAGCCTTTAACCCAAATTCGCCGCTAGAGTTACACTGCACATAGGCAGATTGAGTATTTTTACTTTTTGGCAGAGCAACAAAGCCCAATTGAGCATTTGCACTAGTGCAAAAAAATGGTATTAGTAAAAAAATTAGTGGTATAAAAACTTGCTTTAAGTGTTTCATAACCTTGAATTTCCAAAAAATAATGAGTTGTTGTGCTGTGTGCGGGTTTTCACCCACACACAGCATATGCCTTACAAAAAAGCGAACAGTTATGGAGTAATGGTTGAACCAGGTGCTTTTGAAGACACGGTTACAGTTACCCAAGGTTGTGTTTCTTGGCCTGTTTGACGTAATTTAAAGCTGTTGGCTACAGGGCTAACTGCTGCAGTCGCGCAGGCCTTCTTAATATACATATTGGGTGAAGATGGGTTGGTTGTTCCATCTTCATCAAAAGATGCTGTTACATCTGTGGTGAAATCAACCCAATTTGCACTGAATGGTGCATCTTGTTGGCCAACCCCTGGTACCAAACTACCTGGAACAGCAGTTTGCCCAACACCACTAATTTCTGTCCCCACCGCTGCGGCAGTAGATGGTAAAATTTTAAAACCTGTTGCGATAGTGCCTGGAACACCTGTTTTAGCTTGCATTTGCACCGATGTGTAAGTGCGGCCAATACGATACACAGAAGAGTTAGCTACAGCATTGCTTTTAGCATACGCAGCTGATACTGAACCGGTATAGCCACCAAATGCATAGTCATTCACTTCCATTTTGTTGATACCTGCGCGAGTTGGATGGTAGTCATGCGCAGCGGTGTTTGACATCACCACTTGTTTTTCATAAATGCAATTACCACCATTTTTAAACACATACTCGCCCAAAGTACCCAGCGTTTCTGCAAATGCAGTAATAGCGCTTGTTCCCCCACCAGCCTGTAGAACAAATCCAGCTTCCGGTGCGCTTAATGTTGAAAGCGCAACACCTACCCCATTAGGGGCTACGCATGCACTATCTGCTGCAGGTGGAGCCGTATTGTCTGCAGTTGAGCCGAAATTACTTGCCGTGCGCGCTTGCACATAAGCAGATGCACCTGAAGTGGGTAAAGTACAAAAGCCTGCTGCTGTTGCTTGCACGGCTGTGAAGCTTAACGCAGCCAAAACGGCTGTTTTTAACGTAATATTTTTCATGGGGCTGTAGTAGATAAGCTTAAATGATAAGCTTATTGAATGAAGATAACTCGTTGTAAGTTATTAATAAAACAGCAACTACGGCTGCTTGAATATTTTGTTCTGGAAGTAACAGCCAGGTCTGCGGCAGATTTACTGGGAATACAACCGAATAGTGCAGCCTTGTTTTACCGTAAACTGCGTGAAGTAATTGCCTATCACTTGGCACAAAGAGAGCATGAAGTATTTGATGGTGCGGTTGAGTTGGATGAGAGTTACTTTGGTGGTATACGCAAGGGAAAACGTGGCCGAGGTGCTGCTGGCAAGGTAGCTGTTTTTGGCATTTTGAAACGTGGTGGCAAGGTATATACGAAAGTCGTGAATGACACCAAAACTGAAACACTGATGCCGTTGATAGCGAGAAAGATAGCGCCTGACAGCATTGTGTATACAGATTGTTATCGAAGCTACAACGCACTGGATGTGAGTGATTTTTATCATGAACGCATTAATCACTCTGCGTTGTTTGCTAAGGGCAAGAATCACATAAATGGCATTGAGAACTTCTGGAATCAGGCCAAGCGTGTGTTAAGAAAATATAATGGGATTCCGAAAGAATCGTTTCCGCTCTTCCTCAAGGAATGCGAATTCAGGTTTAATTATGGAAGCCCAAAACAACAACTGAAAATATTGAAGGAGTGGGCTGGTATTTAGTGCTGATCTACTACAGCCCCTTTTTCATTTAATTCTCCAATGCATTAAAATATGCAGGCATTTATGGCTGCCTGCATCACCAATTCACCTTCATCACGCCTTAGGTCTTTGTGAGTTCTAAACTTGATGCGGGTTGAATACGGATAGGTGGCTGTAAATGCCCCCATTATTTTTTATCTGGCGCAAATTCATAGCTCAAGGTCAACCAAGCCGCCCGGGGTGCGCCTGTTCCCAAAAAGCTGGTGCCTTGCCATTCGCTACTGTTGTAGTTAAAGCCGCTGGCACCAATCGCGCCTTTAGGGCCTGATGAAAAAGCATTAAGGCCCAGTCGACCTGCACTGGCATATTCTTTATCAAAAATATTGTTAATCTGCACGCCCAGCGTCCACTCAGGATTAAATTTATAGCTGGTGTGGAAGTTAAATACGGTATAGCCTGCAGTTTTACCTGAGCCAAAATCAGCCCGGGCAATTGCATCGCAGCCTGGTAGAGGATTAATGTTACATAAATTAAGCGGGGTTGCTGGTCCTGCTTTATGTTTGTTGTTTTCATTACCGCGTACAAAGGCACTAGAGTGCATCACAGCATTGAGGCCAACCGTCCATTTATTGGTCAGCTCATAGCTAAAGTTAGCATTGAGGTTGTGTAGTGGCACGCCCGGCATACGGTCACCCGGATTAACCTTAATTTTCTGGTAAGTGCCTTGCTCAACATTACTATTATCGGGCAGATAATCATACACATTACCCGCCGAACTGTTATGCGGGCTGGCTAAATTAAGGGTTGATTGAAAAGTGGCATCTGTCATTGCATAGTTAATGCCAAAATGTGCTTTACCTGCTTTACCTTTAAATCCCATTTCTAGGCCTTGGCGGCGCGTATCCCCAATATTTTGAAAGAAACTACTGGTGCCGCTCACCGCTACCATATAAATATCATCTTTTAAATCGGTGCGGTAAACACTGGCGTTCCACTCAATATCAGGGCTTAGCCAACCACGCCCACCAAGCTCATAGCTGGTTGAGCGCACTTGTTTTAAGTACGGGTCACCTGACATGGCACCAGGCAAACTACAGTTACGTTGCTCTAAAATAGATCGTGGAATAGTAATTGGTTCGCCAGTGTTTGGGTCATAACCTTGCAAGATGGGCGTAGCATCGTACGCACAGCCTAGCTCAATGGTGGTGGGCGTTCTGGCACCGCGGCTCCAGTTGCCGTATAAGTTTAAATATTCTCTGGCTTGCCAAGTCACCCCCAATGATGGGTTAAATGAGCGATATTTAAAACGCTCTTTTTCACCAGCCTGCATACCAACCATATTTTGGCCATCTTGCATATAACCATATATCGGGTCAAAGGGCACAATATAAGCATCTAGCCCCGTTGGGCATTCACTAGCTTCCACAACACCATCGTTATTATTATCAGTACATAATGCGGTGGCATTCAGTAAATTATAAATGCGGTTGACATCGCCAAAAGAGTTGAGCTTGTTCACGTCCAGCTTGTTATTCACCACTGTGTGGTTAAAGCGTGCGGCTGCGGTGATGTTTAAGGTTTTAATGGGCGTCCAAGTTTCGCTGGCATATACGCTTTTAGTGGTGCTGTCCCCTGCAAAATCATTGAGTGCAAAACCATGCGCGGCATTATTAGCATAATATTCCCAACCCAAATTTAATGGGTCAGTGTAGCCATGGCGGTTAGCGTCTAAAAAGCCTAAATATTGCTTGCTGGCATAAGTGCTATCTGAGGTATCTAATGATGCCCCTACCATGAATTTATGCTGGTCTAAGTTCCAGTTGAACTGAACGGCACCGCCTCTACCAATTTGGTCTATCTGGGTATCGTTAAAAATGGCTGTTGGCGTGCCTTCAATATAACCGGATTCAGACCCACCTACTAATTGACCATATTTACCATCCCGATATATCGGTAATCCGTTAGCATCGTTAAAAGCGGGAACCAAAACAACTTCGTTATATAACCCCGCTAAGCCGGTCAATTGAGGAACGCTTGCTGCATTGATTGGGGTTAATTCTATGTGGTTATGAAAAAAGCCATTCGCATCAGTAAACTGATTAAGGCCAGATGTACCTTGGGTACCTAATGTATATGCATAAGTAGAACCTCCATTTCCGGGATGGTTAATGGTTGACACTTGCGTAATACCTGCATTTACCGCAAACATCCCATTAGTTGTAATAACCGCTCCCCGGTTATTAAAGATAAAATGCACCAGATTGCTATAGTATTGTGGCAAAGTGGCATTAAACGCATTGGGGATGACCGAAGGCTGGCTAAAATTATTAGCGGAATCTACGGCAAAGCGAGGGTCAGCTGTCCAGTTCAACACCAAGTCACCTGATCCATCATTTGCGGGCACTTGTGCCTGATTAGCGTGAGCTTGGGTGCTAAAGTTGCTGCCGTAAGCAAGGTTGTTAATATCAAACGCGGGGTTATCAATATAATTGCCTGAACCATCATCTATTTGCGCAGCATTGCCATTCACATCCAACGCAAAGCCTAATGCATCGGCCGCCACGTTAAAGGCATAGTCATTATAGTCTGGCAAGCCATCGCGGTTAATATCTTGTAAACCTTGTAGCAATTGCCTGTTAGGGTCTCGGGTAGTTGCCTGCCCTGGCCTAGCCTCACTCCCCCCAAAATTCTCATTCACATCCGAAGTATGGGTTTTGCGTTTGCTCTTACGGTTATAGAGTTGCCCGGTGACGTTAAAGGTATCGGAGACATCCCAAATGCCACTGAGCTGGAATTGTAAAAGGTCGTTCTTGCTTTCATCGGGCGAGGTATAAACTTGCTTGGGGTTTTGATCGACCATTTGGGTGGGCAGTAAGCCATTGCCCGTGAGTTTGTTACCTGCATACAGCATCGATAAACCCAGTTGCACTTTGTCATTACGCCATTCGGCTTTACCAAACACTTGGTTCACACGGCTAGGGGAATCATCGCGCCAGCCGTCTTCTAAAAAGAAGTTACCCGAAACAAAGCCCGCAATGATGCCATTGGTATCTCCTGCGGATATTTGCAGTTGCTTACGCCCGAATGAGCCAGTGAGGATTTCTGCATCTAGGGATTGTCCTTCAAAGCCACTCTTGGTGCGCATGGCTAACGCACCACCGAGTGTGCCTAGTCCAAAGATGGGGTTTGAGCCAGGAAAGACATCTAGGCCAACCAAGGCATTGAGTGGAATCATGTCCCAGTTCACCACATCACCAAACGGTTCGTTGACACGAATACCATCTAAGAATACGGAAATACCTTGTGCGGTGCCTAATTGAGGCGATGCAGTAAAGCCACGGTATTGCACATCCATCTGGAACGGGTTGCTTTGGTAGTCATTGACATTCACCGATTGCAAATGGGTGTTCATTAAATCTGTTAAGCTTAATGCGTGTGATTGTTTAATCTCTTTGGCCGTAATGCTTTGTACGTTACCGGGGATTTCTTCTTTGGTAAGCCCTAAGCCTGGCATGGGGCCGACTTCATAAAAGCGTTTGGCGCGGATGTTAATTTTTTGTAGCTCTATCGCATCTTTGTCTGCTTTGATAGGGGCGCTCACAATTGCTTTATCTTTATTGGGCGAGTTGACTTTATTGGGTTCATCACTGAGTTTGCTATCGCTACTTTCTGCGGCTAGTAGTGTTTCTTTTTTGATGTTGTAGCCATCTGTGGCTGAAGGTAATTTGCTGGCCGCTTTGGCGGTGCTTTGTTCTATGTTGGTTTGTTCTGCAGCAGCAACCTTTTCAGCATTGGCTTTGGTTTCTTCAGCAAGTGTTTGCGCAAAAGCATGGCTAGCAAACAATGAAAATAAAACCAGCGATATAGGCTTTAAAGTGCAGTTAAAGCCTAAATACTTAGCTTTTAGGGCATCAGGTTTATTTTTATTCAATGGTTCTTGCTGCTTATGCTTTTTCATGATGTTTTTCCTCCATTATTTAAGTGCTAGTGCTTTAATTATTTGTTTGATTGTTTGGCATTGTTTGACTGTGATTGCTACAGCTATAAATATGCTTGCTTGATAAAATCTAAAAAAACCAGCTCAGAATTCAAGTCTCTGTTAAGCCTTTACTCATACTCTGGGTGCGTGATATTGACATACGGATCAACCAAGTCTTTGGCATCCATACGTTGAAGTTTTTCTTGATTGATTAAGTTTCGCATCATGACTTTGCTATTTGCGAGGCTACTTTTAATATAAAAGTACTTTAATTTTCTTAGAAATACTCTAAGAAAATTTGATTTATTTTTTGGATACTTTTTCATCATTAACCCATTTCAACATTGAATAAAAAAGCGCTTATAAGCTTGATAAGTATTAATTTCTATAAAGAAAAAAGACCTGCAATGCTGGTTAAAGCATTGCAGGAAGGGGTCATCGCACTCAACTTTGGAGATTTATGCTTGTTGCATTAACAGCAAAACTTATGCCATAAAAAACTAGCAAATAAATTCAATGAGTTAGTAAATTAAAGGGAACCTTAAAGGATTTTTCTTGGCTGATTTAAACCATTTTGGCTGTAAACAACCGACAATTGGCTGCATGCATTAATAATTGGTCATTTTTAACAAAAAAGGCTTTAAATTGTAACAACTAATTGACTAATATTTACATATTAATCAATTAGTTATTGATTGATTTGAATCAAAGAAATTGGTGTAATGCAGGCCTAAAATATGGACTGAGTAGTAGAAGGCTTTTTAGTTAAATTAAGGAGTTTAAAATGAACAAAAAAAATTTATTGGTTGCCTTGGCAACAATGTTTGTAAGCACTTTAGCGTATGCGGGTCAAACGCATTCAGGCAAAATGGAAACCTGTATGAAAGCTGCTTTGGCTAAACACCCTGGTGAAGTACTAACAATAGAAGCAGAAATTAGCGGTGGTAAAGCGCAATATGAATTTGACATTAAAGATAAAGATGGCAAAGAATGGGAAGTAGAATGCTTAGCGAAAAGTGGTAAAGTGATTGAAGAAGAGCAAGAACTTGCTAATGCTGACGACCCAGCTTTTAAAGCAAAAGCTAAAATCACCCAAGAAGATGCTAAAAAAACTGCTTTAGCTAAATACCCTGGTGATGTAGTGGATTCTGAAGTTTCTATCGAAGCTGATGGCAGTGCTTCTTACGAGTTTGACATTAAAACAGCGAATGGCAAAGAAATGGAAGTTGAAGTTGATGCAACAACTGGTAAATTATCTGAAGATCCAGAAGAAGAAATCTACCAAATTGGCGTTGAGCAATAATCGATAACTAGCAAAAGAAGCAGTCAATACTGAGTGCTTCTTTTATGAATATTTTCTGCACTATTTCACTAAGCCTATTCGCTATCACCAGTCGGATCTGTCACAAAGCCGATTTTAGTGAGCTTGGCATTTTGCGCAACTGACATCACATGCGCGACGTTTTTATATTGCGATGTGCCATCTGCTTTAATATGTAGCTCTGGTTGCGGGTCTTTTTTTGCTTCTAATTCAAAACGCGCTGATAGTGACTCTTTAGGCACAAGTTCACCATTCCAAAAGAGCGTGCCGTCTTCACGTATCGCCAGTTCTACATGCTCTGGCTTAGTAATATTGGGCGTGTTAGATTCTTTAGGTAAGTCAATTTTAACCGAGTGCGTGAGCAAGGGCGCCGTGATAATAAAAATCACCAAGAGCACCAGCATCACATCCACTAGCGGCACAACGTTGATTTCAGCCTTAGCTTGCGGCTGATTTGAGTTAAAGCTGCCAAAACTCATGATGCACTACCTGTTTTATTGTCGCCATTTCCTGCTGTGAGATCTACAAATAAATCATGCGCAAACGCATCTAATTTAGCCAGCCACATACGATTGCGACGGTTAAAGGCGTTATAGGCAAATACCGCGGGAATCGCTACTGCTAAGCCAATAGCGGTCATAATAAGCGCTTCACCCACAGGGCCAGCCACTTTATCCAGCGTACCTTGGCCGCTTAAACCAATGTTCACCAGCGCGTGGTAAATCGCCCAAACGGTACCAAACAAGCCAATATAAGGGGAAGCCGAACCTGCAGATGCTAATATCGTTAAGCCATTTTCACTGCGGGCTGATTCTTGGTCTATACCATTACGAATCGCTCGAGTCATAAACTCTGACATGCCACCTGCCACGGCTATCTTTTGACTACCAAAACTACCCGCATTACGCAGCGCACCGAGGCCTTCTTTGGCTAAGTTAGCAAAGGCATTGTCTGATTTGCTATGCATCGCCAAATGGTTCAGTTGCTCTAAGGTACCCACCTCTCTGAATTTAGCCAAAAAAGCTTTGGCATGCTTAGCTTCAAGCCAATTAGCAAACGCTTTGGTAAAGATTAAATACCAACTCGCAATGGATAGTACGAGCAAGAAGAATAAGACGACTTTGCCGACGGTATCGACATTTGCAATAAAGTTTGCGAAGCCGAGTTGTTGTGCTGCTGCTGTCGCGGTTGCTGTTGTTGCCATAGTTATTTTCCTCTACTAAAAATTATTCTAATTTGAAATCAAACACTTGTGTTGCAATGGCACGGGTGGGTTTGCCATCGCGGGTGGCAGCTTCACAGCGCCAGTTTTTAACAGTTGCCATACCTGCGTTGTCTAGTCTGGCGGAGCCTGAACTCTCGATGACTTTCACTGTGCCAATGTGACCTGATTCGTCTAGCTCTACACGAAGTTTAACTTGGCCTTGTTCGCCCATGCGACGTGAGGCTGGCGGATAGTTGGGTTCTGGACGATGTGAACAGCCAACAGACAACTCTGACATTTGTACAGGGGCACTCGGTTTGGCAGGCTCCGCAGCAGGTTCAACCGCTTGTGGAGCTGGCTCTTCTTCTTTCACCGGTGCAGGGTCAGGTTCAGGTTGTTTTTCTACCACAAATTCTGTGGGGGTTTCTGCAGGCGCTTCTACCGCTAAAATGGGTTTAGGTTCTGGCTTGGGCTTGATCGGCTTTTCTTTGACCAGTTTCACTTCTTTAGGCGGCTCAGGTTTTGGTGGTTCTGGCGGTGGTGGTGGCTCTTCTTTTTTGGGTGGGTTAATTAAATCCACCATCATCACCAGCGCTTCTTGGGGGGGTGGAATGAGTTTATAGCTCATGGCTAAGTAAAGTAACCCAAGATGGATGGCTAACACAAATAGCAATCCAACTACTTTACCAGCACGATTCTCTGAAAAATTGTTATACATTTTTATTTTTTTAAAACCATACTTTATTTGTTCAAATGAAGTGCGTTGTAGAAAACACGCATTTCATTAATTATTCATATATGCCTAGCAACATTTATTCCACAAGAAGCTAAAGTCGCCAACCTGCTGTTTTTTATAACTAAAATACATTCACCTCTTAATCAGCGGTATAAAGTGGTTGATTACAACCATAATGTGGCCTTATTTAACCTAACTATGGCTTTTATATGCTTGCACGAGTACACACAAGTTTCTGTCCAACTTTTAAATGGGCTTGTTTGGCAATCACGCATCACATACATGCGCACTTCTTTCGTTTTAATCTCAGGTAAAAACATATCTAACTGAGTGAAATAAAGGCCATACTATTTGACCTCTTGCATTATATTGGCAAGTTCTACCATGGGAACTTCGTTGGTGTTACTGGGCATCATGTTGAAATTTACCTAGGCACCAATTATTAATCTCTCAGTAACTAATGCACTCCTAGGGCAGTCCAAACTCATCTATTACAAACTAAAAAAATTAAAGAAAACGACTGAGTATTCTTTAAATCACAAGTCCAACACCATGCTGTCTTCGCGTACTATCAACCAACGACCATTTTTGTTTTCTAAATCAACAAATTTTTGCAAAGACACTTGTTGGGATCCAGCTATAAAAGTTTGTGTAAATATCGCAACGGCACGATTGTCTTTTGGCTTAATTCGCAGATAAGAAATCTTCACTGCAGGATTGGTCTCTTTGCTAATTTCTGCCTTTCTTTTCCGCTCCCACTGTTGACGAGTAGTGCCATCAGGCGTCTCAAAATTTGTAGCATAAGTATTGAAATATACGTCTAAATTTTTATTACTCAGTGCCGCAGCCCAAGTGTTTATGGTTGCGTCAATAGCCTTTTGTTTTGCAGCATCTACTGGATTGGTTGCATCAATCACCAGCTCTGCTTGCATGGCTTTTTGTATCTCAGCAATGTCTTGTTCGGTAGCTGCAATTTGCTGTTCTGGTGCATGTTTAGCTTTGAGTTGTGCCAACTTCTCTTTTGCTTTTTTAAGGTAGCGTGGGGCTTGATCAAAGTCATAACGCAAATTCAAGGTCATGGTTTGGCCAAAGTATTTCTCACGGAAATTTGCATCGTAACTGGTGAGTAAAGTTAGTTGGTCGTTCTCATCATCTCCTGTTAAGCGCACGCTACCACCAATAACAAAATCATCACGAATCGGTTTCACCCCTAGGCTGCTGAAGCTATTACTACCCACTACAAAGCTGGCTTTACTATCTTGTGCAATATCGCCAAATTCATGGCGATACATGCCGTGCAGTTCCAGCTCTGCGCCCCAATCTTTTTCTTGTAAGCTATAAATAGCTTTTGCACCTAAGCCTGTACGAATGGAGTCAAAGCTACGGCTTGAAATGGCCAAATTAATTGGTGAACTTACATCAGTGTATTGTGGTACGCCGTTAACATATATTGGAGAAGGCGCAACTTGACTGGAATCTAGCAACTGAACTCACTCTTGTTTATTTTCACGATTTGCACTTTCATAAATACGGCTGTAATCTAGGGATGTCATTGGAATGAAGGCTAAACTTTCATCAATGATTATCGGCATACCAGCCGTTAGTCGCCCAGAAAACTGCCAACTGTCATGTGTACCGGTGGCAGAATATCCTAAGAACTCACGGCGGGTATCATAGGTATTTCTACCAAGCCCTATCGCACCATTCATGTACCAATCAGTTAAGTTATGTGAACCATACACGGTCGCTAAATAACTATTGGTATCAACACGGTTATTGACGGTATTGCCACTATTAGTAAGGTTGCCACGCGCATAACTTAGCGCAAAACCCATACGCGTATCAGCATCAAGAACCTTATCCATCCCCATCGCCATACCTGCTACAGATACACCATAACCATCTGCGCCCTTTATAGCTTCTTGCGTACCTCTATCACCAAAGCCTTGCACCCAAAAACCTTTGCTCGATTTTAAGTTATCAATAGATGGGCTTTGGCTTTCATTTGGCTGTAATTTTGATTCAGCCAAATAGGTATCCAATAATCGAGAGTCAATAATGCCGAACACTTTATCTGTATTGCCGAGCACCATGCGTATCGCACCATCGTTGATTTCTGGACGTAATCTTTCAGCAAGCGGTGCAATTTCTTCACCTGGCATCGTTTCAAGATTAGCTAAAAGCTTTACCGTAGTCAGTTCTGAGCCCTGATATGAAAAAAAGGCTTTTGTTGCATTTTGAGCGGCGGGGCTAACGACCGATTTTAATGAGTCAGCAATACGAACATCTGCAGTAGCCACCAAACTTCCTGCAACATCACTTAAACTCCATTGCAGCAGGCTATTATTATTTGCAATCGTTGGTAGCCCTGCCATGTTATTGGCTATCGTAAAACTTTGCCCATCACGCACCAATACGGATGTTTTTACACTCATATCAACAACCGCTTCACTTGCAAAGTTTGCACTACCCGCAGTATTGAGCAGGCCATTTTTATTAGGGCCAATGCCAATGCTTAAATGAGAGCCTGCGTTCATATTGCTATCACCGCTAACATTCAAGGTTGCATCACCAACATTTACACTACCGTTATTCACCAAATTACCAGTGATGATACCCATGGTTTGATTTTTTAATTCAGCACTACTCCCTGGCGCTTTTAAAAGACTACCACTTTCAACCACAACGTTCGAGGCTTCTAAAACACCAAAATCAGCCAAAGATAATGTAGTGTCAATTAGGTGAATACTACTTGTTAGAATATTATTATCTTGAGCGCTATATAAGCCTGCTAAAACAGAGGGAAGCCCCATCAAATTGATGGTGGTCATGCCAGTCACTGTATTTTGCCAGCCATAACCACAACTTCCGCCTGAATTAGCCGAGCAAGTTAAATTCAAGGTGTTGTTGCCTAAGCCATTTGCGGTGATATTATCAAACAGGTTTGTTGCAATACCAGATACATTTAATGTATTGACCGCACCCTGAACATCTTTAATGGTAATGTTGCCTGGCCCAAATTGATTGGTCGAGTTATAGGTAAAAGAGCGGTCACCATGCATTTTATAAAGCGTGGTGGCTACCCCACCTATTACATTTACCACCTCAGAGTCAGTTTGATCTACCATAAGGTTGTTGATGCCATGACCGCCTTCACTGTTAGCAACATTTAATACATGCGCACCAGAACCAAGATGTAAGTTATATATATTGCTACCTTCCCCCACATTAATCACACTATTTCGCGGACCAATATCTGTTACTCCATAAGATACAGCCAAGTTATTGCCAGCGGTTTGTGCATGTGTTTGGGCTTGAGTTAGTAGTGGATTGCGGTCAACGACGTAAACCTCATAGAAGCTGCCACCTGCATTACTGCCTAGTGGTGGATTACTCACATTAATAACAGTATCCCCAGCAATGATATTCTCAGCATAAGCACTACCATCTAGAACTGAGGGTGCTGTATAACTAGCGCCAGCAAAACTAAGGACAGTGCCTATTCCACCTGTATTATTTATTGTAAGGCTTTGTGTATTCGTATACACACTTGCAGTAAATTCACCAAAACCAAGAATATTAGCTGACAATCCAGTGGTAGCCGTGACTGGATTTAAGATTCGATTATCCACAAAAGCGTTATTGATGGTAAGTGAGGGGGTGTTACCTCCAGCACTAATTGCTGTCGCGTAGCCAACTTTTACGCCATTATTAAATAACTCTCTGGTCGCTTCATTATATGTCCATGCGCTCGGGTCAAAAGTTCGAGGTCCTAGCGTTGCATCATTCGTGATAATGTCGATAGTGCCGCCAATATTATTAATGACCACTGGGCTATCCCCATCAGCACTAATTGTAGAACTTGCCCCCACTGTATTCGTGGTACTTCTAATAATGGCGCCAAACTCAGGGTTAATAATTACATTTCCATCCCCATCTAATACCGCAGGAACAGTAATTAGATTGGATTGTGTGGTGGTGTTATTTATCGTAGTTATTCCTCCACCAGTGTTATTAAGAATCAGTGGGCCAATCAACAAGTTATCAGCATTACTAGATACACCACTACAAGTTTGTGTGCCATCCCCATTAGGCAAACAATCTGCATTAGCATTAGTGATACTCACCATGGCGGACAGAGCAAACATAACATTCATGTGTAGCAAGGTATTTCTATGAAAAAAATGCGTGTTCATTATTTAACCTCCGCAACAACAGTACTTAATTTTGTGTTACTTACCTTGTCATTTTTCTTTGTTTTATTTTTGCTGGATGTCGAAGTTGACTCGTTCATCAAGCTTGCTTTTTGCTCACTCAGCTTAGCCAAACCTCTAGCAGGCATGACATGTTCTTTCACAATCAACCACTGCCCTTGCTTTTGTTCAAAAGTAAGAACTTTGCGTGCAAGATTTTGTTTACCTTCTCTTGATATTGACTCGTTAAAATAAGCCAACATGCGTTTACCTTGGTCAACCACCACCAAGTCACTTACTTCTGCTGATTGCACATTTGCTGTGACAAACTGCATTTTCTGTTGTTCAGCCCAGTGAGTATGGCTGTCATTAGTTGGTGCATAGTTATCTACGTAATGTTTCAAATATTTTTCAGTATTATTTTCTGCCAAAGCCTTACGCCAGTTTTCAACACTGGTCGTTACTTCTTGCTCAGCCAACTCCGTAGCTGCACGAATATCTCTAAGCACTGGCAGGGCTTTAATTTTGTCTAGCCTTTGACTTAGCGCCACTTCTTCTGCACTCGGCGTGCTACTTGTAAGCTCTAAGTCCGCTAAATTTGGCTCTGTAGCCAATGGGTTGCCAGATACGGCTGATTTTCTTGCGGCATCAAAATCGTAGCTTAGACTTGCCCAAATACCACGTGGTGCACCTGCTGAAATAAATTGTGATGGAATCCATTCATTTGAATTATAGTTAAACCCGCCCGGCCCAATGGCACCAATAATAGATGGTGCCATTGGGTTAACACCTAAGCGTCCTGCGGTATAATATTTTTTGTCTAATACGTTATTGACTAACACCGAAGCAGCCCAGCCCTTGCCAAAATCATAGCGGGCATTCATATTTAATACGCCATAGCCAGGTGCTGTACCAGAGTACCCATTGGATTGCGTTTTGCTAGTTCCAGAATGGACACCATTTTCATAAGTGACAGTTCTACCTGGACTGGGCGCATGTGCGTTGTTTTCATTTCCTCGCAAATAAGAACGGCTATGTGCAACCAAGCTCAAGTTAACTTTAAATTCGGGAGTAAATTTATAACCCCAATTAAAATTCAAATTATTAAAAGGGACACCTGGCATCACATTACCAGGTTTCACTTGTATCATTCCTGTTGTACCACTGTTAGGATCCATATTTCGAGAGCTATTATTTTCGCTGGTCATTAGGAAGTTAGATTGAAAAGTTGCTTCGGTTAATGAGTAATTGATGCGGAAATCTGACTTTCCATATTCTCCTGCAAGGCCAAACTCAATCCCCTGACGACGCGTATCCCCAATACTTTGAAAAAAGTTTAGCGTTTGAACAGTCGTCATGTAAATATCATCTCGTACATTAGTGCGATAGCCAGTGATATTCCATTCAAGAAAGTCATTAAATTTACCACGCGCACCAGCCTCAAAGGTTTGTGCTTTCACCTGCGGTAAGAACGGGTCGCCAGAGAGTGCGCTTGGCAATTTACAGCCTCGTCCATCATTTAAGCTTCGTGGTATTTTTATTACATCACCATTTCCATCCGTTTGTGGATTTCCATATTCATCTGTCCAAGGCACAAGCGTTTTATCATAAGCACAACCAAGCTCTATGACTGAAGGTGCGCGCGTACCTTGATTCCAGTTAGCATACAAATTTAAATTGGGTTTAGCTTGCCAAGTAGCACCTAGGGCAGGGTTAAATGAGTAAAACGAGAATTTTTCGGTGGCTGGGGGTGAGTAAAATTTTAGCGTCTTAAAAATATCTGATTTAGACAAAGCATAATACGCTTCTGCATCAATTGGTTTGTCTAAGCTATACGGGCAGTTAGATAAATCAGTGCCTGGACAAATAATACCGTAGGCATAACGGTTTAAATAACGCAGACCTGTCAAAGTGCGGTCCGCTACAGTTGGCGATAATTTGTTTTTAACTTGGGTTTCGTTATAACGCCCAGAAACAGAAAGATTTAAAGTTTGTGTCGGCATCCACGTTTCACTGAAATACAAACTTTTAGTATCTGATGTCCCTGAAAAATCATTGATGGTGGCATCATGGTCAGCAAAATAGTATTCTTCGCCCATTTGGCTCGGGTCGTTAAACACATTGCGATTATTGTCCATAATTCCCAAGCGCTGTTTACCCAAATAGCTAGATCTCGATTTATCAACGGAAGCCCCCACCATAAACTTGTGGGTGTCATAGTTCCAGTTAAATTGTACGGCTGCCCCAGTGGTGTTTTGCTGAATATTAGTATCCGTAATAATGGCGGTTGGTGTGCCTTCTATCACACCAGGTCCTCCATCAATTGCGCCATCACGTGATAGATTTTGATCGGTAGCAGGTGGCACTGCAAATGGATATTTTGGAATCATGCCTTGATTCCAAGATTTGAGGCTTTGGCATGTGTTTAAATTGACTGGCGGTGCAGACCACACGTAGCTTGTCGTGCCATCATTCTCAGTAAAAGGTATAGTAGGATATAAATTGAAATATGGATTATATAAAAAACCAAACTGCGTAACTCCATTAACTGGCACATCATTGACAAAGTCATGTACATGGTCAGAAAATGCTTGTTTTATAGTCGCTCTTAAGTCGTCAGGAATATCGCCCCCAGGAGAGGTTTCAGGCACGAGCAAATTATTATTTGGCGTTCCCGTTCCAAGGCTTTGCTGATAAAGAAAATAGTTTGCCTCAGTAATTTTGAAGTAATTTGGCACACCATCACCGTCATCATCCGCGTAAGCACAGTGTAAATTTCCACCTGTGCCTGGCAGCCGAGTGGCGTAATGTACGTAAGTACCATCTGGCTGAAATGTTTCCGTATCAATAATATCGCCCGTATTTGAATAACGCTTACTATTACGGTTATACAACTGCCCCGTGATATTAAAGTTGTCATTCACATCAAAGGCTCCAGCAATTTTGAATTGCATCAGTCTGTTCTTGGTTTCATCAGGGGAAGTAAATACTGCGCTAGGATCCTCTCGGTACAACTCTTGAGGTACAGTACCGTTACCTACCAATTTGTTTGTCGCACCTAATGCTGAGAAACTAAGCGAGGTGCGTTCCCCCTGCCACTCTAACTTACCGTAAGCCTGGTTGACTTTGCTGGGTGAGTTATCACGCCAGCCGTCTTCTAAAAACAAGTTAACTGCGCCAAAGGCCGCATAGTCACCACTATCCCAACTGCCCTCTTCCTTGTTTGCGTTGTTCCAACCTCCTGAGGCTTGCAGTTGTTTACGCCCATAAGAGCCTGCCAGAATTTCTGCCGAAATTCCCGCATCAGTAAACCCGCTTTTGGTTTTCATCACAAATGAACCACCGAGCGTATTTAAGCCAAATAAGGGGTTTGATCCTGGGAACACATCTAAGCCACTAATTGCATTCATGGGTATCATGTCCCAGTTCACTACGTCACCAAAGGGTTCATTAACACGTACACCATCAAAAAATACGCTTAAGCCTTGCGGTGTGCCGATTTGTGGGCTGGCAGTGAACCCTCGATAGGTCACATCCATTTGAAATGGATTACCTTGGTAGTCGTTGACGTTGACGGATTGCAGTTTGGAATTAAACAAATCAGATAGACTTAATGAATGCGACTCTTTGATTTCTTTAGCTGAAACACTTTGAATATTGCCTGCTATTTGTTCTTTGGTGAGTTCTAGACCAGGCATGGGGCCAACTTGCTTAAAACGTTTGGCACGGATTTTGACTTTGCTGAGTTCAACATCCACATGCCCTGGGTTTTGGCTGCTGACTGGTGGAGTTAACTTGACAGGAATTTTTTCTAAAAAATAACCACCTTTAGCGTCATTGACTATGTGTAAACCAGAATCTTTAAGTAACTCATGAAAGCCATCTATTACGCCATATTCACCTTTTAGACCTGTGGTTTGTTTACCGGCTGTCAGTGCTGGATCAAACGATAGGTTAATGCCGTTTTGTCCTGCAAATTGAGATATGCCTTTACTGAGCGGGCTGGCAGGAATATTGAAATTTTTAGTGTTGGAAGAGTCTGCACATGCAACCATTGGAGGGGGAATTAAATAAAAAGCTACAGATAATACAAATAACCTTGAAGTCGCTTTAACAGCACAAGTAGGATTTTTTAGAGTCCATCTTAAATTAGATTGACTGCCTTTTTCTCGCAAATAAAAGCCTATTCTATTTTGCATTGTTGCCATTTTTAAAGTCTCTGTCATTTTTTAAAAAATTGATTCTTACTTGACATGACAAGCGAGTTTTAAAAAAGGGACATTATTTTAAAAATAATCTTGTTTAATTTGATTGAAAACTGCGGTTGGGATGTTCACTGCCAAAATAATTCAACCGGATTAGCTTGCTTTAACTATCGATGCCCAATAGCGTGTGCGCCATTCGATTTTAATTGGCCGTGTTTTTTGGATTGTATCTAAAACTTCTTCTGGATTTTTAAGTTGAAATGCGCCAGATACACGCACTTCTGCTACAGATGCATCACACTTTAAAACACCCGTACGATAGCGCGACAATATGCCAATAAACTCAGGTAAAGGCATATTATCGGCATAAATAATCCCGTCTAACCAAGTGCTGGCATTGTCATTTAATTGCACTTGGGTAAATAGGGTAGCTGCGTTAAATAAAGTTTCATGACCAGCTTTAATGACAAGATGTTCTGTTGCATGGTCTTTTGGCAACACATCAACAGCCCCTTGCACAACGCCAATATAGGTATTTTCATCTTGCTTACGAACCACAAATTGTGTGCCTAGCGCATGCAATCGACCGTGGTCTGTCTCTACTAATAACGGCCTATTCAGCACATCGTGGGCTGTTGCGATATAAATTTCACCTCGATACAAGCGAATCAAACGCTCGCTATTGCTATAAAACACATCCACCGCACTATTGGCATTTAGCACAAGCTTGCCGCCATCAGCCAGAAGTATGGTTTTATTTTCGCCCATAGCCGTTTGGTGTTCGGCCACCCAACCCTGCCATGGCAATGCTTTATATGCAACAACTGAGGTAGTCACTACAGTACCTAACGCAGTAGCAGACCTTAAAAAAGCCCGTCTTTCTGGATGCTGTGGTCGGTCAAGTACTTTCATAGCAAAATCAACAGGCACACTATTTAGTTTATTTGACAATAACTCAGCGCGTTGCCAAGCCTGTGCATGCTCATGGCTTTGTAATAGCCATTGCTTAAATTTTGCATGCTCGGTTTCTGTCAGTGGCTTTTCTTGCATACGACTAAGCCAAGCCGCTGCCTCTTTAATGATTGCAGCAGGGATGTTCACTTGATTAGCTATCATTTTTCTGGCTGCATTTAATTGATGCACATGAGGCACTGCTCAAAAGCTTGCGCCATATAACGTTTAATCGTGCGGACATTCACATTAAGTTGCCTAGCTATTTCGACATAGCCCAAACCTTCAATTTGCGATAATAAAAAAGCGCGCCGCACTTTTTCTGGTAGACCGTCCAGCATATTGTCTATCTGCTGCAAAGTCTCAAGTAATATCATGCGCTCTTCAGTGGATATTGAAACACTTTCGGGCAAGCTAGAAATCGCTTCAATATATGCTTGCTCTAGAGACTTGCGCTTATAGTAATTAGCTAAAATATGTTGCGCTATTGTTGTCAAATAAGCGCGCGGCTCTTGTATTGGATGCTGAGTTTCTCTAGTTAAAAAATTAATGAAAGTATCTTGCACTAAGTCAGCCGCAGTTTGCGTACACCTTAACTTTTTACTTAATAAGCCATGTAACCATTGATAGTTGTTTAAATACATGCTATGCACATTAGAGGCTTCTATGGGCAGAACAATGTTAATTGCTTGCAAATGATCTGTATTAACAGTAGACATAATTTGAACAGATGCTTTAAATTTGAAATATTTTCAACTTCCAGAAAAGCACTTTTTGTTCCACATATTGTATGTTTTTATAACCCATTGAAATAAATGGTTTATTTAATAGCAATTACAATACTAAAAATTATTTAGTATATAAGCCTATGAAATAATGGTTATATAAAACCAAATATTGGTTAAAACAACAACCAAAATTAGTTTAGATTTCGTATGATTGATTTTAGAAAATCTACCTATATCGTTAGGCATTCTAAATAGAGTTAATCATCTCGAGCACACACAAGTTTCTGTCCAAATTAAAGCTGGCTTTTAAATGGGCTTGTTTGGCAATCACGCATATTACATACATGCGTTCTTCTGTAGATTTAATGTCTGGTAAAAACGCATCAAGTTGCGTCACATAAAAGCCATGCTGTTTGACCTCTTGCATAATATGGGCTAGCTCTACTGTAGAAGCTTCGTTGAGGAATTGGGTTTTCATATTGATGGTTAAAATAGGGTTAAATTGTGTTTGCCTTTGGTTAAATTTAGCCTTGCTTTAAACTGCTAATTGACATGGAAAATCTCCCACAAAAAACCATCAAAAATCTTTTTTTAATACGCACATCATGGCACCACCTCTGCAAGCCTTATTGCATGCGGCTCGCAGGAGCATTATTTTCTCTCGTGGGTTTTTATCTAGTCAAAATACCCTTTTTAAAGGCTGTTTTCTAGCATTGAACTGTAGCAGTTTTCAACCCCAATTTATCCGCGCCATGCCTGTTAAAGCTCCTCTTGGCTTAGGAGAAATAATGAGTAAGCAAAGAGAGGTGATGGCCTTTTTCTGCTAAAGCGTTTAAAAAATCAATGATGGAGACTGTAATAGAGTTCATTCAGGTTAAGCGTAGATGCTCAAACCGCGATGCTGATGCCTGATTGTGGTTTGCTTGTTCTAGCATGTGGACGGCATTGAGAGACTTGCGTTATAGTTGATTTCAATAGTTATGAGAATGCGCCTGCATTCCAACAAGGTTAATTGTTAAATTATAAATTTTATAGACTTGCTGAACACTGAACTTTTGCCATATCGCCTTAAATTAAAGTTAGTTATAGGCTAACCAGTTCAACATGTATTTTATAACCAGATAACAGCAAGCAACAAAGCCAATCGCAATAAATAGGCTTTGCGGTTCTATAGTATGGATGAGCTGTTTTAATTTACGTTTTATAACTTTCATTTTTATCAACACCTGAATGGCACGGTACCAGTATTTAGAAGTAGCAATATTTATACCTAATAAGATAAAAATCTAATGGATTGATTTTTAATACAAAATATTTATAACAAATTGCAATACTTAGAAAATGGTTGTATTAAACCTACTATTGGTTGAAGCAACCACCAATTGTGGGTATTGTCGAGAGAGATGCTATTAAGATTGTAAAATTAGGGGATGGTTTGTATTAAGAATACGTTCAAAATTCCAAAATGTTAAACTTATGTCAGTTATCCTGTCCTGTATGCGAAAGATATGAAGGACGCAAATGCGTCCTTCATATCAAGTCAGCTTAAACCTAGTTCACTTTATCTTTAAGCGTTTTGCCAGCTTTAAAAACTGGTGCATTTTTTGCTGCGATTTGAATCTCTTTACCTGTGGCCGGGTTGCGGCCAGTACGAGCTGGTTTTTTGTTGACTTGGAAAGTGCCAAAGCCTACTAAAGTAACATTGTCACCAGCTTTTAACCTGTCACCCACAGTGGTAATAAAAGCATCTAGCACACGGCCAGCATCGGCTTGAGTAGTGCCTGACAAGCTGGCTAAATTGGCAATTAACTCTGATTTATTCATGTTTTTCCTCTGATATTTTTTTATGATATAAAAATTAAAATCTTGTTTCTAGGCAGTCAAGTACGATATACGACACATAACTGATGCGTCAACCTGTTTTTGCTGGTTAGGTAAAATTACCCATCAATTCTCACTAAAGCCAGTTGCCATCAGGGAATTACTGACGCTGATGTTGTCGCCCACTTTTAATTTCATTGTTTGCTGTGCCCCCCCCTTTTTTACTCATTCACATATTGCTTAGCTTACTAATATCATTTGTAACATGTTGTTGTAAATGACCCTTAGACATCTGCTGCTGGTTTAATCTAAACGTAATTCGACAATCAATGGCCTCAATTAAAGCTTCTGCCGATTTTTTTGCATGCTGCTCATCCACCCCAATACTTCGAAGTGCTTCATATAGTTCAAAGGTCATATTCATCCTTTCTTTGAATCGTCGTGTTGAATCGTACATTTGCTAACTGACGAAATCAATTGAGTATTTCGCCGACTAGCAAATGAGATTTCAAAATTTGATATGTTGAATTATCACTTCCTCAGTATTGTGAGATTATCAATGAGCTCGGCAGTAGAGGATATTTCTGTGTCGATGAGCATATGACAACCTGTTGGCGTAATCGCGTGTGCATCGCCATTGATACTAACAACATCTGCATAAGAGATGAGATCTAAAATGGTCTGGCCATCAATCTGCATAATTTCACTGTCATCAACTTCATCTTCGATGAGATTCTTAGCATAGACTTTGGCTTCTGCCACACTACTGAATAACTCAATCACCCGCGCACATGCCCAATCAGGCCGCAGTTCGCGTTTTGACAGAGTTAAAATCAAAGGCTTACCGTGCTCATCGTCCTTGTAACAATACCCTGATATATTTGCAAAGGCGAGAGTTAGCAGATGCTTAGCCCCACGCCGTATCGACCAAATCCCATTGGGGCCGCGTGCCGATATGTGCGGCATGATCACCAGCTCAGAGGTGGTGATTTCATCCAATAGTTTTACCAGCACGATTGGACTTCCAACAAAAGCTTGTGCACCATTCACTGCATAACGAGTTTTGTCGTAATGATGGCGCAACACCATGCCTGATGATAGGCTCTGTTGTTTAAAATAGGCTAACAAATAAGGAAACAGCTTTTGTGTTTTAACGCCTCCTCGTGACATCATGCGCTCAAAATAAACTTCATCCTCTAACTCGGGCGGATTCAGGGTTAAAGCCGAAATGGGAGTGAACTGCCAGTCAATGCGCCCTTGCGCTTTCATTTCGACCAGTTTCTCGAGCGTCTTCACCTGCATGCCAAGTTGTAAAGGCCTTAAGGGAATAGCATCGGTAACGCGTGGGTGATGACCTGCTAGCGGATCCTCTTTGATACTGCTAATCGCTGCTTGCCAATCAAAGCCTTGGCCTTGCCAGACAAGGACAGCCCCTTGTAAATCAATGCCTGAATCGTTTTCAGTTGGCGTGCCTTCAAATATGCCTACCCTTGAATAGTTCTTAAAGAATGCTCGTTTCACATGTTGCATGGAAGGTGTTCTGGCTTGACCTAATGCCCGGTAGTCCATCACTAAATCTAGGTCCCCACATGTTAATGCGCCTCGGGCATAAGAACCTGCCACCCACAGTGCAAGCACTTCAACCTCCGCGGTAAAAGTGTCATCGTTAAAATGAGACTGCCAAGTCACGGTTTTAATCGGCTGTTGGTCAAGGATTGCACATATTTCTTGTAGCACCTTGGTAAATTTGGTACGTTTGATTCTGACTTCTGACATGAAAACTCCTTAGATAAAGATTGAAAAATACGTATGCAAAACGCATCGCACATTCATCTTAAATTGGAGTTTTAAATGTCAAGGGAGTGGAGTCTGGGTGACCTGCAATATGAAAATAAGGTCAACATCCATTACCATTTGTAATCTTTAACACAGTCCTATTGGGTGAAAGTGTCATAACTATTATCGGAGCTGATACATTTTTTAGGACGCCGCTAGGACGCGCGGCCGCTATTTGTAAAACCAAGTTTGGCGGGTGAATTTTAACTTATTGATTTTACTGGTAGGCAGTAGCAGACTCGAACTGCTGACCTCTTGGATGTCGACCAAGCGCTCTAACCAACTGAGCTAACCGCCTATTTTTGAACGAGGCCGAATTCTAGCGCATTCGCTTTCTCTAAGCAAACAGAATCCTATTCGATGAGCTTTTATATACGTTACAATTTGGTTTTACTGAGAAAAAATATGTCGCATCGCGTGCCTTTAGAACAATACGAATTTCTCGTCGACCAGCTAGCTTTGCAAGGTTACGCAATACTACCAAATTTTATGCCAAATGATTTTGTGTTTCAATTAGCCCAGCGGGCCAAACAAATTCAAAAGACTGGTGCCCTGCGCGTAGCCAATGTCGGCAAACACATGCAGTTGAATGACGCCATACGGAGTGACAGCACTTATTGGCTTGATGATAATAGCCCAAATGTAGTTGAACAGGATTACTTTGCCATCATGAATACCGTGAAAAGCCAAGTTAACCGAGCACTCTATCTTGGGCTTGATACGCTCGAAAGTCATTTTGCAATATATTCAATAGGCAGCTTTTACAAAACGCATTTGGATCAATTTAAAACCGATATTTACAAAAACGATGACTTACGTAAACTGAGCTGCATTATTTATTTAAATGAAGATTGGCGTCCAGACGACGGTGGTGAACTGAGATTTTATTCAGATTTCGAACGCGGACAGTTTGTTGACATCTGTCCTCAAGGTGGCACGTTAGTCGCTTTTTTGTCTGAGCAGTTTTATCACGAAGTGCTACCAGCTAAACGTGAGCGCATCAGCCTTACAGGCTGGTTTAAAACGCGCGCTAATTCTTCATTGTAATTTTAAACCGAGTGTGTCTCAATGCTGTTTCATGAGTCTATTGTATAAACTGGGGCCAGCAAACCCATCTTGCGGTAACTCTTGCGTTGCTTGATAAGCCCTAATCGCCGCCTGCGTTTTCAGTCCAGGAAAACCATCCGGTTCGCCACAATCAAATCCCAAATTATTTAATTTGGTTTGTAGCGCCCAAAGCTGATTGTAACTCAGTACCGATTTTTCAGCCGCCTCACCACCCAGAACAGGTAAATCATCTTTTAGTTGGTTCGCCAAATGATTCACTGAAAGTGCGTAATTAACCGACTTATTCCAATCCATGATTGCATCAAAATTACTAAACACCATAAACGCAGGGCCTTGCCATCCTTGAGGTAGCAAAATTGCGGCATTTTCTTGCTTAGGTAGTTGGCTATTATCAATAGCAACAACACCGAGTTGCGTCCATTCATCAGATGTTTTTCGTGTATTAAGCTGTGCTAATTGATACTGAAAGCCTTGCGGCAATTTAACCTCTAACGCCGAGATTTCATTCTTACGCCATCCCACCTGAGATAGGTAATTGGCGGCCGAAGCAAAGGCATCCTCCAACGAAGTCCAAATATTGATGCGGCCATCTTGGTCAGCATCTACCCCATACAACATAAACGTGGATGGCATAAATTGCATATGCCCCATGGCGCCCGCCCATGACCCGCGCATGGCCGAAACGTGATTATGTCCAGCATCAACAATACGCATTACATCTAGCAACTGTGATCTAAAAAAATCACTACGTCTTCCTTCATAGGCAAGCGTCATAAGGGCGGAAGGAAGACCAAAGTTACCTTTATTTTTCCCGTAATTTGTTTCCATTCCCCAAAACGCGACCAGTATTTCTTTAGGGACGCCATACTGCGCCTCAACTTTTACGAATAATGATTCATTGAGTTGCAGCATCTGTCTGCCTTGAGATATTTGCTGTGTATTCACACGCGTATCAAGGTAAGTCAAAAATGGTGAGATAAACTCTGGCTGAGAACGATCAAGCACAATCACCCTCGGCAAAAATTTTGCATGCTGAAGCGTGGCCTCTATCGTTTTTTCTGAAATTTGACTCACGCGCGCTTCATTTTTAAACGCAACCAGCCAATCATTGGATACAGCGTTACGATCTTCAGCAGATGCATTAACACTATAAAGTGTCAGTGAAATAGCAAGCAAGAGTTTGATGCAAGATTCGATAAGTTTGCGGATTAAATGAAGCATACTGCCTGCAATGAATATTAAGTAAATAAATGACGCGTTATGGTCTACCGAAAAATTAAGCCGTATTCGCCAAATATTTTTCTGCAAAATAGAGCGCCACAATCGATTTTCCATCTGTGATTTCACCGCTAAGAATCATCGAAATACATTCATCAAAAGGCACATTAAATACTTCTAGCATTTCATCCTCATCTCGACGATGTTGACCTGCCGTTAATCCTTGCGCCAAATACATATGAATCACTTCGTTTGAATAGCCAATGCATGGATGTTGGCAACCTAAGCGAACCCATTCACTTGCTGTGTAGCCGGTTTCTTCCAGCAATTCACGTTGACCAGTCGTCAGAACGGTCTCATTTGCATCTATTTTACCTGCGGGTAGCTCAATAAATACTTGATGAAGCGGGTAACGAAATTGTTTTTCAAGTATGACGTTGCCATTGGGTAAAATTGGCACTACCACTACTGCACCTGGGTGAATGACATATTCACGCTGGCTTGTGTGGCCGTTCGGAAGCTTGACCTGATCGCGCTTAACGGTCAGCATGCCACCAGAGGCAATCGTTTCAGAACTGATTTGATGCTCAGTTAAATCTACAGATTTTGACATCATTCAAACCAGCAAAAGGGAGCAACTAAATTGTAGCGACGCTAAATGTGTCGCACTTTCTAATATCACCTGTGGTTAATCCCTGATTAAACCAGCGCATGCGCTGTTGAGATGTTCCATGCGTAAAGCTGTCTGGCACGGCATAACCTTGCGCCTGTTTTTGCAAAGCATCATCGCCAATAGCGGCTGCCGCTCGCATGGCTTCTTCAACATCACCGGGTTCCAAAATACGGTTTGCACCATCCGCATGGTGCGCCCAAACCCCTGCATAACAATCAGCTTGCAACTCTAATCGTACGGAATATTGGTTTGCTTGCGCCTCTGAACGTGCACTTTGGCGTGCTTGTTGCACCTTATCTGATACCCCAGTAAGGTGCTGAATGTGATGTCCGACTTCATGCGCAATGACATAGGCTTGTGCAAAGTCACCTGGCGCATTAAATCTGTTTTTCATTTCATCATAAAAGGCTAAATCAATATAAACCTTTTGATCACCTGGACAATAAAAAGGACCCATTGCCGACTGGCCCGTGCCGCAAGCAGTCGGCGTAGCGCCTCTAAAAAGCACTAATGTTGGCGCAGGATATTGCTGCCCAGCATTTTGAAAAATCTTACTCCAAGTACTCTCGGTACTACCAAGTACTTTAGCTACAAACTTAGCTTCCACATCATCATTTGGTATTGGTTGAGATTCTACTTGACTGTTTTGCTGTAATCCCTGCCCCATATTTAGCACCACTGCTGGATCAACACCAAAATACATAGCCACTAAAGCCAATGCAATTGTTCCTAGCCCAATGCCTCCAGCGCGACCGCCCGTCATGCGTGATCCACGACGGTCTTCTACATTAGTACTTTCGCGTTCATCTTCTAGGCGCATTTTTTGAATTCCTTGAATGGGTTAAGTGTTCGAACACATAATTACAGAATTAAGCTTTGTATTTAGCTTAAACTTCTAAATATGGCGTACGCACATATTTCCATCATTTTTTGTGGCATTAAACCCAATACCAAAAGTGCCATTGCGTTTACACCAAGCACAATACGCATATCAAGAGCAGCTACAATCGGTGAATAGTCTAACGGCTCATCAAAATACATAAGTTTAATGACTCTTAAATAATAAAACGCACCTACAACCGCCATCAGCACCGCAAATACAACTAGCCATAAGTAGCCTGCCTGTAAAGCCGCTTGTAGTACAGCAAACTTAGCATAAAACCCTAACGTCGGCGGCACGCCAGCCATACTGAACATCACTATTAACATCAAAAATGCATGCCATGGGCTACGATGATTGAGGCCTTTTAAATCGCTTAATTGCTCTGCCTCGAATCCTTTGCGAGAAAGCAAAATAATCATGCCAAAACCAGCCAGGGCCATTAACACGTAACTGGAAATGTAGAACAGGGATGAAATATAGCCATTTTGACTCGCACTCATTAAGCCAAATAGCATAAAACCAATATGCGAGATGGTTGAGTAAGCCAGCATGCGTTTGAGATTGGTTTGTGCAATGGCAGTAACATTACCCACCACAATGGATAATACCGCCATAATCATCAGCATTTGCTGCCAATCGATTGCCATGGTCTGTAAACCTTGCGCTAGCATACGAATTACAAATGCAAACGCAGCAAGTTTTGGTACTGAACCAATCAACATTGTGACTGCTGTAGGTGATCCTTCGTAAACATCCGGCACCCACATTTGAAAAGGTACTGCGCCCAATTTAAAAGCCAACCCTGCCACAATAAAAACCAAGCCCAAAATTAACACTGCATATAATTCTTTATGGGGTGCTGGGGCATTCATGAGTGCGTGACTAATGTCTGAAATATTCAAACTGGCAGTCATGCCGTAAATCATACTCATACCATAGAGCAGCATGCCTGAAGCTAAAGCGCCCAGTACAAAGTATTTCATTGCGGCCTCGGTGGCTCTGGCATTATCACGATCTAGCGCAACAAGCGCATACAAACTTAGTGACAATAACTCTAGACCAATATATAAAGTCAGCATATTCTGGCCAGAAACCATCACCATCATACCAACCATTGCAAACAGGACGAGCGCATAGAACTCACCGCGATACATATTGCGGTCAACAATATACTGCCGGCTATAAACGAAGATAAGTGAGGTGCCAAGATAAATCATGAGCTTCAGCACATCTGCTAAAGAGTCATCCACGAACATGCCATTAAAAGCATAGCCAACACTTGATGTGTGCGTGCTTGCTGTTAAATAAGCCGCAACAAACAAAGTGGCTTGCGCTAACCAGTAAATAACGATGCGGTTACTTTTGTTTAAAAATAAATCTGCCAGCAATATCAGCATCGCCATACTCAACACTACTATCTCAGGTAATGTTGTGATTAAATCGTAACGAATATTTTCCATAACTTATAGCCCTGCTGACAAACCAATGGGCAGCTTGCTTTGCGATAGATGAGAAAGAAGTTGTGTCACAGTAGCATTAGTGAGTTCAGTCAATGGTTGTGGGTAAATACCAAGTGCTAGCACCAAAATGGCTAAAATAGCCAAAATCAAGAATTCGCGCTTATTCAGATCCTTTAATGCAGCTACTTTTTCATTGGCGACTTCACCGTAAAACACCCGCTTTACCATCCATAAAGTATAGGCAGCCCCAAAAATCAAGGTAAAAGATGCTAAAAATGCAAACCAAAAATTCACTTGTATTGCCCCTAATATCACCATAAACTCACCCACAAAACCTGAGGTTCCGGGTAACCCACTATTGGCCATCGCAAATAAAACAGCAAAAGCAGCAAACATTGGCATGGTGTTAGCAACACCCCCGTAGGATTCAATTTGGCGACTATGTACTCGGTCATACAAGACACCAACACATAGGAACATCGCTGCAGAGATAAACCCGTGCGATATCATTTGCACGATTGCGCCCTCTAAGCCTAAATTATTGAAAATGAAAAAACCTAATGTGACAAAACCCATATGAGAGATTGATGAATACGCAATTAATTTTTTCATATCTCTTTGCACCAATGCGACTAGTGCAATGTAGACGATGGCAATTAAAGATAACGCAATCATGTAACCTGATAAATAATGTGCCGCATCTGGGGCTATTGGCATCGCAAAGCGTAAGAAACTATAACCACCAAGCTTAAGTGCAATTGCAGCCAACACCACCGAGCCACCCGTTGGCGCCTCAACGTGCGCATCCGGCAACCAGGTATGTACTGGCCACATTGGAATCTTCACAGCAAAGGCTGCAAAAAAAGCGAGAAAAATTAACACCTGCACATTTAACGGCATGGCAAGCAAATAGTAATCTGTAATTGCAAAACTGCCCGTTTGGTAGAAAAGAAATATAAACGCAACCAACATCAGCAATGAGCCTAGAAGCGTGTACAGAAAAAACTTAATCGTAGCGTATACGCGATTAGGCCCTCCCCAAATACCAATCACCAAAAACATGGGGATTAGCATCGCCTCCCAAAATACGTAATACAAAATTGCATCGATGGCACTAAACACGCCTATCATCAAACCGCTCATGATAAGAAAGGATGCCATATACTGCGCGACACGCTTTTCGATGACTTCCCAACCAGCCAGCACAACAATCACCGTTGTAAAGCTAGTCAATAGAATCAAGGGTACTGCAATGCCATCAGCGCCTAAATGGTAATGAATATTAAACGACGAAATCCAGCTAAACTTTTCTTGAAATTGAAAGCCGCCATCAGCAAAATTAAACTGCGTATAAAGCGGAATGGTGACTAAAAACGCAAGGACACTACCCAACAAAGCAAGCCAACGCGTGATATTGGGCTTATTATCATTCGCAGTAAAAAGCACAGCAATACCAGCGGCAATCGGCAACCAAATGGCGAAACTTAAAAGATGTCGATAGAAATAATCCAAAGTGAAGAGTTCGAGCATGTTTAGACTTTAGTGAAAAATGTGAGCAATAGAAACACGCCAATGATCATGGCAAATGCATAGTGATAAATCAGTCCTGTTTGTAGTTTGCGCACTACACCTGACAGCCTGCCAATTAAATTGGCAGTACCATTGACCATCCCGCCATCGATAATTTTGACGTCGCCCACTTGCCAAAGCTTTTCTCCAATATAGCGAGAGCCAAATGCAAAGACTCGCTCATTAAAATCATCAAAACCATATTTTTTTTCCAGTATGGTGTTAATGACAGCAAATTTAGTTTGAATCAATGCAGGTATATCAGGGCGTTTCATATAGAAAAACCAAGCTGTGAACACTCCAGACGCAGCCAAGATAAACGGCAGGGTTGTAAAGCTATGTAGCGCCATACCTGTAGCGGAATGATAAATCGTATGCCAGTGATGCGTTAACGCTTTCATTGCTGGATGTGCTGCCGAATCTACTGTAATCACACCCTTAAAAAAATCACCGAACAGCATTGGTTCAATTGCAACATAGCCTATTGCTAATGAGGGTATCGCCAATAAAACCAGGGGCAACTTCACAACCCAGCCAGGCTCATGAGGATCATCCGTGGGCGCTAGGCCATGGTGATGGTCGTGGTCATTATGGTGTGCATCATGCTGAACGCTTCGCCACTTTTCTTCACCATGAAACACTAAGAAATACATGCGAAAACTATAGAAGGCCGTTACAAATACGCCTGCGAGAACAGCAAAATAGGCAAACCCACTTCCAAAGATAGTAGAAGCTTTTGCTGCTTCAATAATGCTGTCTTTTGAATAAAAGCCTGATAAGAATGGCGTACCTATTAGGGCGAGTGAACCAATTAGCGAGGTAATCCAAGTAACTGGCATGTATTTTTTTAAGTTACCCATATTACGTATATCTTGGTCATGATGCATGCCCATGATGACAGCACCGGCACCTAAAAATAACAGTGCTTTAAAGAATGCATGTGTCATCAAGTGAAATATCGCCACAGAATACGCTGACACACCCAAAGCAACCGTCATGTAACCTAATTGCGACAAGGTGGAATATGCAACCACGCGCTTGATATCATTTTGGATAATTCCCAAAAAGCCCATAAACAATGCGGTAATACTACCGATAATCAACACAAACGAAAGTGCCGTTGTAGATAACTCGAATAAAGGTGACATTCTAGCCACCATAAATATCCCTGCTGTCACCATTGTTGCTGCGTGAATCAAGGCCGAAATAGGTGTAGGGCCCTCCATCGAATCTGGCAGCCACACGTGCAATGGCACTTGTGCGGATTTACCCATCGCACCGATAAACAATAATATGCAAGTCACGGTCATCAACGACCACTGACTATTACCCATTAAGTTAATCTGCACATCCGCCATTTGCGGTGCTACTGAAAATACTGCTGCGTAATCTAGGCTACCAAAATGATATAACACTAGGCCTATGCCCAGCAAAAATCCAAAATCACCCACACGGTTTACTAAAAAAGCTTTTAAATTAGCGTAGATGGCCGATGGACGTGTATACCAAAATCCGATAAGTAAGTATGAAACTAAACCCACTGCCTCCCAGCCAAAAAATAACTGCATGAAGTTATTCGACATCACTAACATCAACATGGCAAAAGTAAACAAGGAGATATAGCTGAAAAATCTAGCGTAACCCTTGTCATCATGCATGTAACCAATGGTGTAAATATGCACCATCAGGGAAACAAAAGTGACCACTACCATCATCATTGCTGATAATCGGTCAATTAAAAACCCAATCTCAAAAGTAAAGCTTCCACTCTTTAACCATGAATATACCGTAGCATTATAGGGTTCGCTCACCAAGGCACTTTTCAACACATAAAGCGATAAAGCAAATGAAACTGCAACACCCGCTACGGTTAGAATATGTGCCATTGAACGCGGCATGAGTTTGCCGAATAAGCCTACCAAAATGGCTGCCAGCAAAGGCAGTAGAGGTATGGCTAAATAAATCTGTTGCATTGTCATTGGTAAATATTAGCCTTTTAGAGTATCTAAATCATCAACATTAATCGTGCGCAAGTTTCTAAACAACACCACCAATATAGCTAAACCTATCGCAGATTCCGCGGCAGCCACAGTAAGTATAAAAAACACAAACACTTGGCCTGCAATATCATGTAAGTAGTGAGAAAAAGCAATGAAATTAAGGTTAACCGCTAATAACATCAACTCTATAGCCATCAATAAAATGATGACATTTTTACGGTTTAAGAAGATGCCAATGACGCTAATAGCGAATAGCAATGTACCCAAAACAAGGTAATGTGAAAGCCCCACCATTACTTATCCTCCTTTAAAGGCGCATCATTTTTTTCTGCAGCATGCTCTACAATGGCGTCCATTTTCACGACTCTTAATCGATCTGACTTTTTCACTAATACTTGTTTCGCAGGATCCATCGATTTGCTTTCACGACGTCCCCTTAAAGTGAGTGCAATAGCCGCAACAATAGCCACCAACAATACGATTGAGGCCAATTCAAATGGAAGTAAATAATCCGTATATAACACACGGCCTAATTCGGCAGTATTACTATAATCAGCACTTTTTGCAGCTGGCGTGGCAACTTTATCCACACCAAAGTTTCGGGTTCCAACAATCATCACCATTTCAATTGCCATTAAACCACCAACAGGCAGCGCAACTGGCAAGGCTTTCCAAAAGCCTTCACGTAACTTATCTAAGTTGATATCGAGCATCATGACTACAAACAAAAATAACACCATGACCGCCCCTACATAGACCAACACCAACGTAATAGCTAGAAACTCAGCCTCTAGCAATAGCCATATTCCTGCAGCAGTAAAAAACGCCAATACCAAATACAGAGCAGCGTACACAGGGTTTCGCGTAGTAATTACGCTTACTGCCGCATACAGCAATATCGTAGCTAGTACGTAAAAAACGATATCGTGAAAAGGTAGGCCAAAAAATGTCATTTATTTACTCATCAAACCTAGAAAATTTCTATCTAAACTGCTTATCAATTGCACGGTCTGCAGCGATTTGTTTTTCATGCTTATCACCAACGGCCAATAGCATATCTTTGGTATAAAGCAAATCACCACGCTGCTCTCCGTGATAATCAAAAATACGCGTTTCAACAATCGAGTCTACGGGACAAGACTCTTCACACATTCCGCAAAAAATACACTTTGTGAGATCAATATCATAACGTGTTGTGCGGCGAGTGTTATCTTCACGTTGTTCTGATTCAATGGTAATTGCCATCGCTGGGCAAACTGCTTCACACAGCTTACATGCAATACAGCGCTCTTCCCCGTTCGGATACCTGCGAAGCGCGTGAAGACCACGAAAGCGGTTAGACTGTGGTGTACTTTCTTCTGGATACTGCACAGTAATTTTGGGCGCAAAAAAGTAACGCCCTGTAAGCGCCATCCCTTTGAGCAACTCCACAAGCATTAAGCTTGATAATGTATTTTTTATTTTGCTTATCATAAAATTCTAGGCATCAAATTTAGTGAAACAAGTATGCCAGTGGTGTTTGCATCATACCGCCAATAAAAACAATCCACACAATCGTAATTGGAATAAAGACCTTCCATCCTAAACGCATAATCTGATCGTATCGATATCGTGGAAAAGTAGCTCTAAACCATAAAAATAAAAATAATAAAAAGCCAACTTTGGCTAGCAGCCATAAAAAGCTATCTGGTAAAAATGGCACTGGAGATAACCAACCACCTAGAAACATCAAAGCGGCCAATGTAGCGACTAGCCACATATTGGCATACTCAGCCAGGAAAAATACCGCGAAGGCCATGCCTGAATATTCAACATGGAAACCTGCGACGATTTCTGACTCACCTTCAGCCACATCGAAAGGCGCGCGATTTGTTTCAGCGACTGCACTAATGAAATAAACGACAAATAATGGAAATAGTGGAATGAAATACCAGTGCCAAAATCCACCAGTTTGACCCACAACTATTTTGCCAAGATTAAGTGAGTTCGCGCACATAATCACGCCCACCAAAGCGAACCCCATTGCAATTTCATATGAAACGATTTGTGCTGCCGAGCGCAAACTACCTAAAAATGCATATTTTGAATTCGATGCCCAGCCAGCAATAATCACCCCATAAACGGCAACAGAGGTCATCGCTAAAATATAGAGCAAGCCTGCATTAATATCCGCAAGCACTAAAGTGGCATCAAAAGGAACGACCGCCCATGCTGCAAAGGCAGGGGCAATGGCCAGTACTGGGCCAATTAAAAATAAAGTTTTATTCGATGCTGTTGGAAGAACAATCTCTTTCATCAGCAATTTAATGCCATCGGCTATTGGCTGTAACAACCCAAAATAGCCTACCCGATTGGGGCCAATGCGCACCTGCATGTAGCCAATTACTTTACGTTCTGCAAGGGTTAAATAGGCAACGGCACCCATCAATGGTGCGACAATCGCAATAATTTTAATTAAAGTCCAGCCGGTAAGCTGAACGGCAGGCCAATAACTGCCGAAGACGCTCGCTAAGTTATTTAATAAAGGTTCAAACATGGCTATCATCCGCGCGCTTCCATTATCACCGTGTCATATGGCTTATAGCTGGTGTCAGTTGTTTTTTCAAGCGTGATATCACCCATTAAATCACCTAAGCTGGTTGTGAGTTCATGAGAGGCAGCTACTCGTACGCAACCCATCGCCACATGATTATCCAGTTTAACCTTCAGCACCGCACTGCCTTTATCTTGTTTAGCCAGGACAATATCACCCTCTACTAAACCTAAAGCGGCCATCTGTTCCGCACGCATACGCGCCATGGGCCTAATATTATATTTGGTTTTTTGCAACGATGCCGCACGACGTACGATTGGATCAGATTCATTTTGTGGAACTTCGCCGATGCGCTGCAAGCCGTCGTGCTTAATGTTTACTTGAATCTCTACAAGCTCTTTTAAGTTGTTATTTAGACTACGCCAAACAACTGTAGAGGGTTTTTCACCTTCAAAAAGTTGATCTTTGACTTCTTCACTCGTTTCAAAATCAAAACCTTGTAATCCTAATGTGTTCGCTAACACACGTAATACTTTCCAAGCTGGTCGGCATTCGCCTAATGGTTTTACTGCGGCCGCAAAACTCTGCACGCGCCCTTCCATGCTCATGTAAGTTCCAGAAGTTTCTGTAAAAGGCGCAATTGGCAACAATATATCTGCATATTCTAATGCTTGAGATTTAAATGAAGTTAATGCCACTACGCATTCAGCCTTCTCCATCGCTGCTTTTGCTAAAGCAGCATGCTGACAATCTAATTCAGGCTCGATGTTTAGTAGCAAGTAAGCTTTTCTTGGAATTTCCAACATTGCACGAGCATGCATGCCTGTGCCATTTGGCATCACCCCAATCATATGCATGCCGGTACTATTTGCGGCAGCTGGCAAAATGCCGCCTTTGGCACCGGAGATCCCGCCTATCGCTTCAGCCATACTATACAGTTCAGTAAATCGCGGATCGCTCAGGGCCATATTTCCAATAAAAATACCCACTTTTGGTGCAATTAAATCATAAGTTTTACCATGCCCAGCCAAGCTCTCTGCCATGGCCTGCGTATTGGGGCGCACTTTGATTTCTTCAAGAAGATTGGTGAGTGCTGGAGGCAAACACAATGATAAACGTTGCAATCCCGACATTGCTTTAAGGATTTGCCCCAACACATTGACCATATCATTCGGGCGAACAATTACTTTATGGGCAATATCCATGAGCGGGTTATTGTCCAACGGACTAACGATAGACAGCTCTGCGCCATTTTGCACTGCCTTGCGGAAGCGCTGCGCAAGCAGAGGATGTTCATTTCGAAGGTTAGATCCAATGAGTAAAATACGATCTAATTCTTCAATTTCCTGAATATTGCAACCCATCCAAGGCGTGCCTAGTCGCTTACCATCTAACCTAAAATCAGTTTGACGTAATCGATAATCAATGTTGCCACAATTCAAACCCTCAGCCAGTTTCTTGGCGAGGTATCCTTCTTCCATGGTGCTATTTGGTGAAACCAATACGCCCAAAGCATCGCCACCATGCTGATTTGTAATATCTTTTAGTTGGCCAGCGGCAAACTCCAAGGCGGTTTTCCAATCAGTCTCAACCCAAGCACCATTATGTTTAATCATGGGGACTTTTAGGCGATCTGGGCTGTTTAAGCCTTCATAAGAAAATCGATCGCGATCTGACAACCAGCACTCATTAATAGACTCTTTTTCGCGCGGCAACACGCGCATGACTTTATTGTCTTTAACGTGGACCTCAATATGAGAACCAAGACCATCATGTGGGGCAATACTTGGACGTCGCGTTAATTCCCAGCTACGTGCAGAATAACGGAAGGGCTTGTTCGTGAGCGCTCCAACCGGACACAAGTCAATAATATTACCTGACAACTCTGAATTTACACTTTTATCAACATAAGCTGTAATTTCAGCGTGCTCACTACGACCCACTACACCCAACTCTTGCATGCCGCCAACTTCTTGCAAAAATCGAACACAACGTGTGCACTGAATACAACGCGTCATGTCAGTGCTAATCAAAGGACCGATATTTTTATTCACCACAACGCGTTTCTCTTCCGTATAACGTGAACCGCCTGCACCATAGGCCACAGCGATATCTTGCAAATCGCACTCTCCACCCTGATCGCAAATGGGGCAATCTAAGGGGTGATTAATCAGCAGGAATTCCATGACACTTTGCTGTGCCTCAACGGTGGCTTTTGACCGCGTAAAAATCTTCATGCCTTCTGCTACTGGGGTGGCGCAGGCTGGAAGAGGTTTATTAAAATTCTCAACCTGAACTAAACACATGCGGCAGTTTGCTGCTACCGACAGTTTTTTATGATAACAAAAACGCGGGATCGCAATGCCGACTTTATCAGCGGCATCTATGATTGAGCTACCGTGTTCAACTTCTAACGTTTTGCCATCAATTTCAATTTGCAACATTATTCTTTACTTTCTACCATGCTTTTGCCATGTTGAATGTAGTATTCAAATTCAGGTCTGAAATGCTTAATAAAGCTTAATACAGGTGTTGCGGCCGCTTCTCCTAACGCACAAATAGTGCGTCCTGCAATATTATTGCTGACAGATGTAAGCAAATCCAAGTCTTCCATTTTGCCTTTACCATGAACGATGCGATCAATCACACGGTACACCCAACCAGTACCTTCACGACAAGGCGTACATTGTCCGCAACTTTCCTCATAAAAGAAATAACTCAAACGATGCAAAGTTTTGACCATACAAGTCGTTTCGTCCATCACAATCATTGAGCCGGCACCTAAGCTTGAACGCGCTTTACTTAGACTATCGTAATCCATATTTGCTGCCATCATAGCTGCCGCAGGCAATACGGCTGTAGAAGGGCCTCCAGGAATGACCGCTTTAAGCTTGCGCCCTTTCCAAACACCCCCCGCCATTTCAAGCAACTCAGTAAAAGGTGTACCCATTTTCACTTCATAATTCCCAGGGTTTGTCACATGTCCAGATACGGAAAACAATTTAGTGCCGCCAGAATTTGGCACACCTAAATCTGCAAATGCCTTTCCTCCGTACTGCAAAATCCATGGAATACTAGTATAACTTTCGGTATTATTCACGTTGGTTGGCTTACCAAATACACCATAACTGGCCGGAAAAGGAGGTTTAAAGCGTGGCTGACCTTTTTTACCTTCAATGGACTCAATTAGAGCGGTTTCTTCACCGCAAATATAGGCACCATAGCCATGCACTGCGTACAAATCAAAATCAAAGGTAGTGCCAAATAGATTTTCGCCTAAAAAGCCTGCCGCTCTTGCTTCAGCCAAAGCCGCTTCAAAAGTTTCATAATCTTGCCAAATTTCACCATGAATATAGTTGTAGCCTACTCTGGCACCCAGCGTATAAGCGGCTATCGCCATACCCTCAATAAGTTGATGCGGATTGTATCGGATAATATCGCGGTCTTTAAACGTGCCCGGCTCACCCTCATCGGTATTGCATACGATGTACTTTGTACCATCAAAATATCGAGGCATAAAGCTCCACTTGAGCCCCGTAGGAAAACCAGCGCCACCACGCCCGCGTAAACCTGACACCTTAACTTCGGCAATAATATCTGTCGCTTTGATTTTTTGTGTAACAATACGCTTTAATTGTTCGTAACCACCTAATTTGACGTAGGTTTCCAGACTGCGTGGGTTCGCCTCGGTAACTGTACGCAAGGCCATGAGCGTTTGTTTTTCTAGATGATGAAAATTGGGTGCTGTCATGACTGCGCGCCTTTTTTATCTAAACCACCCAAAATCTCATCCACTTTTTCTGGCGTCAGAAATTCATGCATTTGTGTATTGTTAATATGCATTAAAGGTGCTCCGCCACAACAGCCCATGCACTCACCTTCTTTTAGGCAAAACTTCCCGTCAGAGGTTATTTCATTAAACCCAATTCCGAGTTTGGCTTTTAGATGACTCACGATTTCATCTGAACCACGCAGCATGCAGGAAATATTGGTACATACGGTAATTTTGTAATCTCCAACTGGCGTTAAATCATACATATTGTAAAAAGTTGCTACTTCCATTGCAGCAATTTCTGGCATACCTAAATATTGGGCAACATCTGAAATGGATTCTTTAGACAACCAGCCTTTTTCTGATTGCACAATACGCAATGCACTCATAACCGCTGCCTGACGTTGATCTGCAGGGTATTTCGTCAGCTCGTATTCAATTTTCTCAATATCTTGTGAACTTAACATTTTTATCTATCTATTTCGCCAAATACAATATCTTGCGTGCCAATAATGGCCACCAAATCCGCAATCATATGACCTCTAGTCATTTCATCCAATGCAGCTAAGTGCGGGAAACCAGGCGCACGAATTTTTAAGCGATACGGCTTATTCGCACCATCTGACACCATATAAATACCAAACTCACCTTTAGGATGTTCAACCGCAGCATAGGCTTCACCAGCAGGCACATGAAAACCTTCTGTAAAAAGTTTAAAATGATGTATTAAGTCTTCCATGTTGGTTTTCATACCCTCACGGTTGGGCGGTGCGACTTTATTATCATTTGAAATAACTGGGCCTGGGTTTTTGCGTAACCACGCGACACATTGCTTAATAATGTGATTTGATTGCCTAAATTCTTCCATACGAACCAAGTAGCGGTCATAGCAGTCACCATTCACGCCAACTGGAATATCAAAATCCAAGTCTGCATAGACTTCATAAGGCTGCTTTTTGCGTAAATCCCAAGCTATACCAGAACCTCGCAACATTGGCCCAGTCATCCCCAGTGCCAGCGCACGCTCTGGCGTCACCACGCCGATGCCAACAGTGCGTTGCTTCCAAATACGATTATCTGTAAGCAATGTTTCATATTCATCAACATACTTCGGAAAACGATTGGTAAAATCCTCAATAAAATCAAGTAAAGAACCTTGGCGATTTTCATTTTGGGTTTTAACCGTCTTCGCGTTGCGTAGTGATGACACTTCATACTGCGGCATTTGGTTTGGCAAATCACGATAAACACCACCTGGGCGGTAATAGGCCGCGTGCATGCGCGCCCCAGAGACAGCTTCATACACATCAAACAAATCTTCGCGTTCGCGAAATGCATACAAAAACACCGTCATCGCGCCAACGTCAAGTGCATGCGCACCTAACCAGAGCAAGTGATTTAACACACGTGTAATCTCATCAAACATGACACGAATATATTGCGCTCTAATGGGTACTTCAAGGCCTAGCATTTTCTCAATAGCCATAACGTACGCGTGCTCGTTGGACATCATCGACACGTAATCGAGCCTATCCATATAGGGCACACTTTGTAAATAGGTGCGATTTTCTGCGAGCTTTTCCGTACCTCGATGCAACAAGCCAATATGCGGATCAGCACGTTGAATAACTTCGCCATCCAACTCCAGCACCAAACGCAACACGCCATGCGCCGCCGGGTGCTGAGGGCCAAAGTTCATTGTATAGTTTCTAATCTCAGTCATGATGTGATCCTTCCTCACGAATCACACGTGGTACATTATTACGCAACTCTATAGAAACAGGCTGATAAATCACGCGCTTCTGCTCTGGGTCATAACGCATTTCAACGTTACCTATCATCGGGAAATCTTTACGGAACGGATGACCAACAAAACCATAATCCGTCAAGATACGGCGTAAATCCGGGTGGTTTTCGAACATAATACCAAAGAGATCAAACGCTTCACGCTCAAACCAATTTGCCACAGGCCACAACTCAACCAAAGTAGGCAACACGGGAAAGTCATCTTCTTTAGCAAAAACCTTCAATCGTAAGCGCTGATTCAAAGTTACAGATAAAAAGTGGCATACCACAGCATAACGCAAGCCTTCATAGCCACCATCGCCGTATGCCTGATAATCCAATCCACACAAATCAATCAGTTGCTCAAATTTAAAATGCGCATCATCACGCAATGTCTGACAAACGACTAGATAATCATCTGCGCCACACTCAATTGTGACTTCACCCAACGCAACTGTCTGCCGAGTGATTTTCGCACCAAGTTGTGCCTGCAGATTTTCTGATAATTGTTGTAATTTACTTGTCATGTCGTTAGCGCTCTTATCTCGCTATCGTATTAGTGCGTTTAATTTTATTTTGGAGCTGAATAATGCCATAAAGCAAAGCCTCAGCTGTAGGAGGGCAACCAGGAACATACACGTCTACTGGCACGATACGGTCACAGCCACGAACGACTGCATAAGAATAATGGTAATAACCACCACCATTGGCACACGAACCCATGGAAATTACCCAGCGAGGTTCGGCCATCTGATCATAAACCTTGCGTAAGGCTGGTGCCATTTTGTTAACCAACGTACCAGCGACAATCATTACATCTGATTGGCGCGGACTTGGCCGGAACACAATACCAAAACGATCTAAATCGTAGCGTGAAGCACCCGCATGCATCATCTCAACCGCACAGCAGGCCAAACCAAACGTCATGGGCCACATTGAACCCGTGCGTGTATAGTTAATCACCGTATCCAGTGTTGTGGTAACAAACCCTTTTTCTAAAATACCCTCAATACTCATGCCAGAATTAATCCCACTCTAATGCACCCTTCATCCATTCATAGATGAAACCAATCACCAGCACCCCTAAAAAGACCATCATCGCAACAAAACCAGCCAAACCAATTTCTTGCAAAACAACAGCCCAAGGGAATAAAAAGGCAATCTCTAAATCAAAAAGAATAAATAGAATAGCCACAAGATAATAACGCACGTCAAACTTCATCCGCGCATCTTCAAAGGCCTCAAAGCCACACTCATAAGGAGAGTTTTTTGCATCGTCGGGTTTATTAGGTGAAACAAGCTTACCTAATAGGAGAGGGCCAACGCCTATAGCGAGACCAACAATGATAAACAATAATATTGGAAAGTAATTTTCTAGCACCGGCTAGCCCCAAATTGAAATTCTTAAACTGCCCAAAACATAAATAAACTAGAACACTCAAAATAGCTTTAAACACTACGCACTATCACTACCGAGCCACAGCTATATACCCATTCAGGCTATAGCGAGATTGTAACCCAATACACATAAGCTTTCAAAAGAAACATACGCGCTAATGTTTATTTTTCAATAGCTATTATGCTTGATGACGCAATGATGCATTTGAATGATTAAGGCTGTAAAACTATGCCTATTAACTCTTCTTCACATTCTCAGCATAAACCGGAACATAACAACATTTTTTAGAACGCGTAATAATGCGAATATTTTGCATTTAACATATGAATAAATAATGAAAAAGCACGCTATTCGCGTGCTTTCTTTCACCTACAGGCTTGTTGTGTCACCTGAACTTAACCACTGCAGGAAGTAACACTTAAATACTATGAATTTATATTATTTGGTGACGGAGAGACTCGAATATTGACCTTAAATCCTTGTTATTACTTAATACTGACTATTCTAACAATATTTTTATACGTATTTTTATACGTTTTTCGTTCCGCTTACCTTGATAACTGCATTAGGTATAATTGCTAAAGGTGGTGCATTTTATACAAACAAATTCCAATTTGCCAATGTGTTACATCAAATAATTTACTGCCTCATGTTGCTGATTATTGTACTTTTTTATCCTTAAGTGTCCCATGGGGGGTCGGGTATGTTGTCGCAAGTGGGGGTGGTGGTCGACAGTGTCTTTAGCTACATATGACATCTACGTACACCATATAAAAAATAGACTTTATATTTTTTTTATTTTTTGCAAGATTTAATTAAAAAAGGTAGAGTAAGTTGTATTAATGTTTAAATTCTTCTGCGAAATTGACGATCAAGGAATCTATGAACTCCCTTTTTACTAGAAACATCCTGCTAGGACTCTTATTTTTTTGTTTTGGGCAAGCGCATGGGGAGAATTGGATCTCAGTCGCTAAAACACAGTCAGGCGATATTGAGCATCTAATCGATATTGACTCCATAAAGCAAGAAGGTAATTATTTTAGTGCTTGGGCGCGTGAGAAACTAAGTAAGCCATTAGACCGAGGTCTTTTTAAATCTGCAGGATATGAACGTCTTACTCAGAGTGCAATTGATTGTAATCATGGTGGAATAGCAATCTTGCGAATTGTTGTGCGCGGAAAACAAGGTGACACTCTCGATGACTTCACAACTAAGACCGCCGACATTAAGTTCACTGAAGTGGTGCCTGGATCTGTTGGTCACAATTTGATAGGCACGGTCTGTAAGGGGCAAGCTGACGAAAATGCCAAAGTATCTAAAATAGTAGATGATTTTGCGAAAGATCCAGCGCACCCATATTTTGATGAATTGGCAGATGAAATTGCCTTACAGATTAAGGCTGGTAAAACGCTACAAGATGCTTACGAAACTGCTGTATATGCAAATCCAGTTACTAGAGCTAAAGAGCTTGCACGCATCCAATTAGAGAAAGATTCAAAAACACAGAATGAGTTTAAGGGCGGTTTTGGTACTGCATGGCTTTCTGATAGTGGTTATCTAGTTACCGCTTATCATGTAATAGATGGGGCTAGTCAGCTTTCAATACTTCTCCCTGACAATAGCGTTTTACGTGCACAGGTTGTCGCCTCAGATATAGCTAACGATTTAGCAATATTAAGCGCTCCCTTGCCTGCTTCTGTTTCGCGTGGGATAGCATTAGCAAAAGCACCTACACCATTGGGTGCTACGGTATTTACAATTGGTTTCCCACATCCTGAAATGTTGGGACTAAAGCCAAAATTTACTTCTGGACAAGTTAGCAGCTCAGCTGGCCTAGCAGATGATCCTCGGATTTTACAAATTTCGACACCGGTACAGTCTGGAAATAGCGGTGGCCCACTCGTGAACAAAAATGGTGAGGCCGTGGGAGTTATTTCTTCCAAACTTAATGCCACTTTCGTATTTGAGAAAACTGGAGATCATACGCAAAACATCAATTATGCAGTGAAAGTTAGATATTTACAGGGGCTTTTGGCGGATGTTCCAAAGCGATCCTCTGTGTTGCAGAAAATTCGGGCGGGAACAGTGGAAAGCATGGTTTCTCAAATAAACAATGCGGTGTTCCTCTTGGTTGCTGAATGACTTTTATTAAATTGATGGCGTGGATTATCTCATAGCGTACAGAGGGCGAAGCGAACGGGGGAGGTCAACTGCAGTGAATGAGTTGAGATGTTTGTTAAAGTCATACTTCAATCGCTAAATATCTGTAAAAACAATTTATATGTAACATGTGCACTTTAAGCATAATTATTGACTGTTTCAACACGTGCGCGCGTGCGCGCGAGGATTAGGGGCAGGGGTAACTTCCTCTATAATTACTTTTCTTTGGTGGCAGCCCTATTTCTTCTGCTGTAGTGGCGATTTTGCGGTCGCATTTAGCAAAATAGAGAATGTCCCCGATATAACGATAGAAATTCAAAGCCCTCTTTTGGCTATCTGACAATTTGGCTGCCTCAGGCCAATAAACAGCAGACCTGCAAAACGATACTGCCATGTCCTTTATTTCATCAACTCTGTCCATTTGCCATTCTTTGCCGTCATGATAAAACCATCGTTTATAGTCGTGAACATAGCACCATTTACCAGCAATGCTTTTGGCGAATTCATTAGCAATATGATCTTGGCTCATAGGAATTGGGGGAAATTTTAATTCATCATTCAAGGTTTTTCCTTAGTTGTTGCGCTGTTGCGTTGCTAGTAAATAAAATAAGCAACAAGCTTTTTGATGTATGTTTTCATTCGCCATTGCTCATTTTGTTATATTGATTAGTAGCTTTCGCATGTGTTTCTGCTGAGATTTTGTTATCTTCTTTGGCTTTTTTCAATGCTCTACATACAGTAGAACGATGGATGTCTAGTTCTTTTGCAATGTCGGCCTGACTCATTCCTTCATTAGCGAGAGTAACGATACGGTCAAAATTTGAATCGGCCGCATTTACATAACTCCATTTTGAAAGTCCGTTTTCATCGGTGGTTAATTTAGCCTCAATTGACTTAACGTTGTCACCCTTTAAGTGACGTCCTTTTTCAAATATCACCTCGAAACATGCCCCAGTAGTCATGTCATAATCTGGCGGATGTTTTAGACTAATTACTACATCAAGCACATCTTCACGCTTACTAGTGCCGCGTTGCTGGCCGCTTTTGCCAGAATGGTGAATAAACAAAACTGAGCGGCCTTTTTGTCTTTGCATCAGCGCCCATTCTGAAACAGAATTCCAGCTTTCTGCATCATTTTCACGGCCAGTGCCACGTACAAGACAGCTTAAATTATCAACAACTATTAATTTCGCGTCGCATTTTTCAATAGCTGCGTTTATGACTTCCTGCCCTTCGTAGGATGACAAGTCCGGCATTGCCCCGTCTTGAAGGTCGGGTGTAATGATTGTGAGAAATCCTTTTGCTGGCTTCTTTTGGCTGGATTTCGTAATTGTAGAAAGCCTTTCCTGTAATGATGCAGCTGCCATCTCACCATCAATAAGCAAAACTTTATATGACTTTTCGGCCTTCCAATTTAGAAAATTACCACCGCTTGCTACAGCGTAACTTATTCCTAGAGAAACATGAGTTTTGCCAGTTCCTCGCCAACCATGAATCATGTTTAGACTTTGGGTCATTAACCAAGGATATAAAATTTCTTCTCTTGGAGGCAATTTCTTAGCTAGAAAGTCTACTAAGTCAAGAGTGTTAAGTTGATTACATTTAGACTTTTCTTTTAATTTATCGAAGTCACTTTTTTGGCTAGACTCAGCGAAGTCTTTTTCAACTGCATCAAGATAACCTTCTTCATAATTATCCATGGGCAGTTACCTCATTCGCATGATTGAGACGGACGCGGGGAGTTAAATAATTACGTAAATTTATTGTGAACGAAGCCTCCAACCTAGCGGTTTTTTTTATTGTGTCGGCCATAATTACACGGCCTTTGAAGCTAATGCAGCGCGAACTTGTCCGACATTCCACGCAGTTGTGCGTTCGGTTAGTTTGTATGGTTTTGGTATCGTGCCATTCTTAACACCGCGCCAAATAGTTGCAGCACTTACGCCATATAAGCGCATAACAATAGGCAAGCGAATGAAAGCACTATTGGGGGTTTGGTCGAAGTTTGCGAGGGCTTCTGGTATTGGTTGAGTTAATTCTGATTTGAGTTGTTGCATGATGTGGTTTCCTGTTGTTGTAAGTGACAGGTTGCATCATAAAAAACTCTCTAATGGCTTACACGGAATCAATAACGCGTATTGTTTCTACTGATTTAAAACATGTGTTAAAACTTCAAATGCTTTTCCAAAAACTTCATCTGCTTTTAGATCAACATAGTTTTTCTCTAAAACGCTCTCGCTAACGTTTAAGCCATATTTGTTTATTGCTTCGCCAGCAGCACTCTCTATTGAGAGCTTTTTACCATTGAGAATTGCTTGATGGCGTAAATCCCACATGAAATAAATAACTACACCCCTTTTCTCTATAGCTAAACGATGGTCAAGTGGGTGTCCAACACTTTGCTTACGCTTTAGATTGAAAGCAGCATCTAACGAAACGAAAGGCTCTGTTTTTAGGTATTTTCTGAAACGAATTGCCAAAGTATTAAGTATTGAGGCTGGAGGCGTAATGCCTTTTTCTACCAATAACGTAAATTGCCGAATCACATCTATTGAGTCATCAAGTTTTGTGTTTTCTGCGAAAGCAAGCTGTAAATAATCCTCGATAGGTCTAGCTTGCAATGTCGTGCGAGTAGCTTCAAGCCATGTTTGCTCAAGTTGCAATTGTTGTAATGCATCTAACACTTCAAAATTAGATTTATTTGTCATTTAGTAAAGCCCCTTTACGCCCCTAAATTAAGAAGCCACAGCATTCGCTAAGGGTTGCGAGGTTCGCCCCGTCGGGCTAGGTGTGGCTAAACTGTTACGCTTGCTTAAATGGCAATACCTTTGCACCGTCTCTAGCAATGTCTAATTGGTCACTCCACCATTGTGCTATTTGCTTGCGTTCGTTGTCATAAGTAGCTTGGTTATATATCGCACTGATAGCATTTTTATCTTTATGCTGCAAAAATGAGTCAATAGCCTCTTTTCTAAACAATCCACTCTCATTAGCTTGCGTACTAAAAAAGTGTCGGCAACCATGTGGCACGATATGGTAGTCAGTAAATACAGCATCGTAAGCATTACTAATCGCTTTATCAGAAACGGGCTTGCTAGTGAGTCTGCCTGTAAATAAATACTCACTGTGACCTGTATATACCTTTAACTGCTTTAACGCGCCTATGGCTTGTTTTGATAGCATTATGGTGTGTGGTTTAGTCATGTGCTTGCGAGTTTTAGAGCGTTCTAGCGGTAATGTCCATATTGCGTTATCTAAATCAAACTCCACCCATTTAGCACACCTAAGCTCACTTGGTCGTTGTGCAAAACTTAACTGTAAATAAACGCATGATGCCACTTCAAAACTGCCAGCATATTCAACCAAGTTGCGTAACAGCTTGCCAGCATCAGCCATTGATTTTAAATGTGGAAAATTACCACCAACATGTTTAATCAGGCGTTCATCTTTTAGTGGTATTGGGTTTTCTGAAATAAGCTTGTCGCTCAAAGCAAAATCAAACACTGACTTAATCCAGCCTCGTGTTTTTTCCATAAACTCTAAAGCACCGCGTTTTTGCATTATCAATAAACATTTACGCACTAGCTGATTATCAATTTCACTAATCGGGTGCTTACCAATCACACCATAAACATTAGCGTTGAAAGTTTGCTTGATTTTTAGGTGTGTTGTTGGTGCGAGCGTGCGCTCTTTAATTGCCAGCCAATCTTCAGCAACTTTCTGAAAGGTGTTATCAGCATCTTTAGCTTTTTGGTGTTTAACTTGCTTTGCTTCAAATACAGGATCGATATGTTCATGCTTAACCTGTTTACGCTTTTCACGTGATTGTTCACGTGCTTCACTTAATGTCAATTCAGGATAAGTGCCTAATTGAATTAATTTAGCCTTGCCGTGTAATGTAGTGCGTAACTGAAAGTATTTGCTACCATTAGGGTGTACTAGCAAAAACAATCCATTACCATCGCGAAGCGTATATTGCTTCTCTTCAGGCTTAGCAGCTTTGATTGTTAGGTCGTCTAGTAAGTCAGCGTTTAACTTTGCCATATCAATCCATATAAAAAACGTATAAAAATTTAATCAGATATAGTTTTATACGTTTTTTTATACATATTGTAAAGCGACATTATGCAACGACAAAACACGCTATGAAGCGCGTAATTGTGCTAAATCATTGTATTTATTGGGATTTGATACGATTTGATACGAAGAAAAACTATTACTTGGTGCCGACGGAGAGACTCGAACTCTCACGACTTTCGTCACAGCCACCTCAAGGCTGCGTGTCTACCAATTCCACCACGACGGCATTGATTGAAAACCAATAAAAATTATTTTGGTATTTCGCTAGTGTTAGCTGGCTGCTCTGTGACTGCAGGCGCAGAAACTACAGCTGATTCAGCACTCGCTGAGCCCGCTTCAGCAGGTGCTTTTACTGCATTTTGTTCTACGGGGATAGATTTATCAGTTTGTTTTTGCGCGGCCAACGCTTTAACAACACTGCCGCCGCCATCTTTATGGCTTGCCAAGTATGCAAGCGTTAAGCTGGTACTAAAAAATATCACAACGCAAATTGCTGTGGCGCGGCTTAAAAAATTTGACGAGCCTGAAACACCAAACAAACTACCCGATGCTCCGCTACCAAAAGATGCGCCCATATCGGCACCTTTACCATGCTGAACTAACACCAAACCAATCAGGCTTACTGCTGCTAGCGCATGAATTACTAAAACTATTTTTTCCATTTTTCACCTAAAACTTTATCAACTGTGCTGTTGCATTTGACTGAGCAGCCGCGAAACAAATTTCCACGAAATCTTTAGCGCTTAATGAACATTTACCAATAAGACCACCATCAATATCCTGCATAGCCAATAATTGTACCGCATTTTGCGGATTTACGCTCCCCCCGTAGAGGATTTTAAGGCTTTGTGCTGCTTCAATATCTTGTTCAGCAATCTTGTTGCGAATAAATTCATGCATGCTTTGTGCTTGTTCGCCTGATGCGGCCAGACCGGTACCAATCGCCCAAATGGGTTCATAAGAAACCACCGCTTTGGCAAATACTGAAGCACCATAGGTATTAATGATGGTGTCTAATTGCTTGGCTACTACCATTTGCATCACCCCGGCTTCGCGCTCAATGAGCGTCTCTCCCACACACAAAATTGGAGTGATGCCGTGTTTTTGGGCTTGAATAAACTTGGTTGCGATGTTTTCATCGGACTCACAATAAGCGGTAGCGCGCTCGGAATGCCCAATAATTACATAGCTTGCGCCAAAATCATTGAGCATTGCTGCACTGACTTCGCCGGTAAACGCGCCTACTTCAGCCTTGCTTATATTTTGCGCACCCCAAGCAATTGAGGTGTTTTGTAGTATTTGCTGTGCTTGGTAAAGATATGGGTATGGCACGCAGACCACCACATCAACTTCATTGAGTGTAGATAATTGCGCTAGATAAGCCGATAAAAGCTGTTGATTTAACGCTAAGTTGCCATGCATTTTCCAATTGGCAACAACTAGTTTTTTTCGCATGCTAACCTTGTTTAAAATTGATTCGGCGTAATTTTACGCTGAAGTTGAAGGTTGCTGTCAAATTACGCATCAAAATTGTGCGACATTGAAACATTATTGCTTACTGCTAATACGGTAAATGACATCGGCCCTATCATCCGACACATAAAGCGCGCCGTCAGCACCAACAATCACATCCACTGGGCGGCCAAAAGCTGCATTTCCATGGAGCCAGCCTGTCGCAAAATCTGACACTGCAATCGGCATATCGCCATCAAAGCGCACGCTCACCAATTTGTAGCCGCTTGGGGTTTTTCTATTCCAAGAGCCATGTAACGCAACGATGGCATCATGTTTATATTCTGCTGGCCAATTGGTTTTATCTAAAAAAGTGATGCCCATTGGCGTTGAATGTGACACAAAAGTTATGGCGGGTGGCGTGGCAGACTTGCAAAAATCTGCTTCACCGGCAAAGTTTGGATCTGAATACATGCCTTGGGAATCTTTGGCTACGCCCCAACAATAAGGCCAGCCGTAATGCTTACCTGCCGCGATAAGATTTAAATGCTCTGGGGGAAGTTCATCATTGACGGGCCCATTTTTAATTTCTGAGCGATTATCTGCGCCATTGTTGGTCGCAAACATCGCTTGAGATTGCGGATGCCAGGCAAATCCTTGGGAATTTCGCAAACCTGATGCGAAAATTGGATTAGGTGCATGCCGACCTAATGTCGCAAGCGCACCCGCTGCCTTACCATCAGTGGTGTAACGTAGAATCGTTGCGCGCAAAGGGTCACTTTCGTTACAGACATTGCAACTTGAGCCGACATTAATATACAGCAAACCATCAGGCCCCAGCTTCAAAGTTTTAACGGTGTGGCCGCCTGTCGGTAAGTTTTTCACGAGGCTGGTCACCGTTTTGGTCGGCCAACCGTGAGTTGAGGTTGCTTGCGGGTCTTTTTCTAACACCACAATACCATCCTGATGAGCAACAAACAGCTTTTCGCCAACAAAAACCAAGCCATGCGGAGCGTTTAAATTGTCTGCCACCAGCACTGCCTGATTTTCAGGCTGATTACGGGCCAACATCACCACCTTGCCCTGCCTAGGCATGCTTACATATAAATTCCCAGCCGCATCAAGCGCCATCATGCGGGGTGCGCCGCGTGTTAATGGTGGATGTTTTGTAAAGTCGGCAAACACTTCTAATTTGAAGCCTTCTGGCAGTTGAATCGCATTCGCCACACTTTTAGGCACAGGCATCGTTTTAGCTTCATTGGCACATCCAGCTAAACTAAAACTCAATGTCACCATGAGCAACAAAACACGTAACAGCATCATAAACTCCTCAATTAAAAAAACGTATTTTTTAACTAAATTTACCCCCAACCTTTTTCGATGCTCTGTGAGCCTTATAAATAAAGGCTGACAGAGCATATTTTTTCTCTCGGCGAATTTTTACACATTTTACAAGGTATTTAAAACTTGTTTGGCAAGCATTTTTTAGGCATCAAACAAATGCGTTAACTTAAAAATGCCGCAAAATTTAAGTGCGCTTGATGCGATGATTTTTTGTGACTTATTCTTCGCGTATCCAAGTTTGAGAGCGCCCAAACAATGAAACGCCAATAAAACCGCGCACTTCTAATTGTGTACCGGTGCTATCGAGCTTCATTTTGCATTTATAGGTTTTGCCGTTATCCGGGTCTAAAATCTCTCCGCCTTCGTAGTTGTCATTTTTTTTCTTAATGCCTTTCACTATGGTCATGCCAACAATTTTTTGACCTTTACGATCATCCGTACATTTGTCACATACCGCTTCGCCTGTGTCTGTCGCCAGCAAGCCCTTTTCAACCACGGCGCTATATTCGCCATTATTTTCGGTGATTCTGATTAAAGAGCGCGGTTTGCCCGTTTTATCATCAATGGTTTTCCATAATCCTGCCGGCGTAGTTTCAGAAGCAATTACAACATTGGTCACCAGCATCACGGCAATACAGCACAAGCTTAACATTATTTTTTTCATCCAGAATCTCCTTAAATGTTTTAATTCAACTAGTTAACGACCAACAAAACACCCAAACATGACTGCGAATAACATTCACTTTGTCAATATCAGTGCGTCAATATACAACAAAATGCGCTGCTTAAAAAAAATCTCGGACACAAATTTACACAATTCACTAAAGCTTTTAGAAATTGTGCCGTTGATTAACTTGTAGATTCATTAAAAGCAATAAAAGATAGGATTCGCCATGAAAAAACAATTCGGAATTTCAACCTTAGAGTTGCTCTGTTCACTCACCATTATGTCATCAATTACGGCATACACGGTGGCGATGTCTGAGGAAGTGGAAACTGCGATTGTGGACTACCAAAAAACGACTAATGTGAAAAATATCAAAGAAAAAATTCACACCGCCAGTTGCCTGCCACAAAATATTAAAGAAAGTGAATCTGCTGAAAATTAATACGTTACGCCAGAAAAAATATCGCAATTTTTAAGCGCAAATCATCGTTAAAAAAGCTTAAAAAATATAAGTCTTCTCCCTCCCTGCCCTGCCAGCCTTTATTTACAAGGCTCCCAGGGCAGCTTTTTTTGCTCGGGGGAATTTATAGCCTTAAAAACGTTTAAGATAAGTTTTTTAAGTCAGCACATCTGCCCAAATATTTTGCGCCCAGGCCTGTGCATAAACCCCTTCTTGTGCACTTGCATTTGCTGATACGCCGCCACCTTCAGCAGGCACCATGATTTTTTTCGGTGCGTCATAGCGATACACATTAGCCACGTGCATCGCGAGCTTGTCATCAATAAAGCTATAGCAAGTATTGGCAAATACGGGGGCGGGGTCTGGGCTTTGCCCTTTCATGAGCTCTACAATTGCGCTTGCACACACACGCGCCTGACTGGTCGCCATATGCGCAGATTTTGGTAAGCCAGATGAAACACTGTCACCAATAACATGCACATTGGGCGCAACTTTTGATTCATAGGTGAGAAAGTCAACCTCACACCATGGATAATCCGGTTCCAGCAAGTTGGCTAACTGCGCAACTTTACCGGCCTGTTGTGGTGGAATAACGTTCAACACCTCTGCTTTTACTTGGTCTAGCTCTGTTATCACGGTTTTTGTGGCAACATCAACGCTTACAATCGCGCTATTTGGACGATACTCCACAATGTTCGGATATAACGCTTTCCATGCCTTTTGAAACAAGCCTTTTTTTGAAATGACTTCCGCATTGGCGTCTAACACAATCACCTTGCTATTTGGTTTGTGTGCTTTAAAGTAGCTCGCCACTTGGCAAGCTCTTTCGTATGGGCCAGGCGGGCAACGATACGGGGCTTTAGGAATGGTCATAACAAACACGCCGCCGTCAGGCATTTGTTCAAGTTGCTTACGTAAATTCACGGTTTGCCAACCAGCTTTCCATGCATGCGGTATTTGCTGCTGGGCGTCTTTAGTCATTAAATTTGGTAAGGCAGCATAATCAAAATCGATACCAGGCGCGACAATCAAACGGTCATAGTTAAGTTCACCACACTTCATGATGACTTTTTTTGCTTGGGTGTTAATTGCAGTGACTTCGTCTTGCGCCCATTGAATGCCATGATTTTTTTGTACGAAATCATAACCAAAAGTTAAATCATCAATCGTTTTAGTGCCGCCTAACACCAAATTACTCATCGGGCATGAAACAAACTGGCTGGACTTTTCGACCACCACCACTTCAATCGCCCCCAAACTCCACATGCGAATATATTTGGCCGCCGTGGTGCCGGCATAGCCACCGCCAACAATCACCACGCGGCCCAGTGGCGGTTTTCGCCCCATCGAAAAAACTGGATTCGCCAGCAACAAGCCAGTGGCAGCGCCGGCTTTGATGAAATTACGTCGGGTCAACGTTAGGTTTTTATTCATGATAGGCTTTCAAAGTTTGCGGCTTCAAAAGCACCGCGCCTGTCGGTTTTTGCTTTGAAAAATACACGGCGAGCTGCCTGATTTCATCTTCAGTCAAGCCTTTTGCGTGATGATGCATCACCGTCGCTTCGCGGCTGCCATCTTTAAAGCCAAGCATAATTGTGGTGAAATCATTGGCATCTCGCCCCGCGAGAATCGCGTTTCTATTCTCGTTGCTACCCGTGACTGCATTGCCATTGGTGCCATGACATGCTGCACACGAGGCTGCCAACACCCTTGCATGTAAGTCTGAATTTTGTGCCGCAGAAACAACAACATCCTCAGCAGTTTGTGCCAATAAAGGCCAAATCACTGAGGATGCGATGAGTGCGATGAAAATTTTTTGAAGTTTATTGTGATGCATGATGTTCACCTGAATTCAATGAACATCATTCTAAACGTTTAATACAAATTATTCGTGACCAAAGTCACATATTGCCGATTAATCGGGTTCTTCAAAGCATTTAACGTCTTTACAGCCGTCATCTTTAACACCTAACCCTGTTAAAAACGCAATCATATCGGTGTTATTGGCATCTTGAAATGGGCGTAATAGTGAAACATTGGCTTTTAGTTTTTTGTTCACATCAGCGCCGCTTTTTGCCAGCAAAGTGGCCATTTCTCTGTGGTTGCCAAACGCCGCCAAATGAAATGCTGTGTTTTTAGAGAGCGGATGCACGTAATCAAGCTCTGCACCTTTACTGATTAAATATTTTGCCACTTCAATTTGGCCTTTATTAGCGGCCATTTGAATAGGAGACCAAGCAAATGATTTGTAATTCACGTCAGCAGGTTCAGCCTCAACAAATTTTTTGACCACTTTGAGATTGCCCTCGGTAATGGCATTCACAAATTCCAGCGTATCATCATCAGATAACGCCATCGCGTTCATTGAAAAACTTAAGGCTAGCACCGCCAACATTGCACTAATTAATTTCATATTTCTTTATCTCCAAGTTAATTGACTTACAACACTACATACTACCTAATCATCTTACCTAGCCATCCTACCAAAATCATGCGATTAAGCGATATATTTTCTAGCATTTCTAAACATTCTTAACCAAGCGCCATCTTCAGCATCACCACAGCGTTGCCAGGTGTTCTGTACATTGCGAATGACCCGTTCAGAATGTGGCATCATAATACTAAAACGTCCATCTGTGCTGGTTAAACCTGTAATCCCTTGCGGCGAACCGTTTGGATTAAACGGGTAACGAACCGTTGGCGTTGACGCACTATCAATAAAGCGCATTGTCACTAAATTTTTAGCCAGCACGTCATTGACCGCGCTTTCACCAGAAAATTCCGTAAAGCCTTCACCATGTGCAACCGCAATTGGCATTTTACTGCCTGCCATGCCGCTAAAGAACAAAGATGGCGATTCCAATACCTCGACCATAGCCAATCTGGCTTCAAATTGCTCAGATTTATTTTTTACAAAATGCGGCCAATGTTGCGCGCCAGGAATAATGCTATGTAAATTACTCATCATTTGGCAACCGTTACATACGCCAAGTGCAAAGCTATCAGCACGGTTAAAAAATGCAGAGAATTCATCGCGCGCGCGGTTGTTAAATAAAATAGACTTCGCCCAACCTTCACCCGCGCCCAGCACATCACCGTAAGAAAACCCGCCACAAGCGACAAAGCCCGCAAAATCTTGCAATGAAACACGGCCAGCAATAATATCGCTCATATGCACGTCAAACGTTGCAAAACCTGCACGATCAAATGCAACAGCCATTTCAACATGGCCATTCACACCCTGCTCACGCAGTATGGCCATTTTTGGGCGTGTACCCGTTGAAATATAAGGTGCAGCAATATTTTCACTTGGGTCAAACGTCAGTTCAGCAAATAAACCGCGGTCTTGCTCGTCTAAAATACGGTCATATTCTTGCTGTGTACATACTGGGTTGTCGCGCAGACTTTGCATGTGGTAGGTGGTTTCAGACCAAATGCGATGCAAGTTTACACGCGTATCGCTAAAAATCACTTTGCCATGCTGCGCAATTTCAATACTGTTGCCAGCCGCCACTTCACCAATGATGTAAGCATTAGAGCTTAATGCGAGTTTGAGTTGCCCTAAAACTTCGTTAGCTTCTGCAGCACTCACTTGAATCACCGCGCCAAGCTCTTCGTTATAAAGTGCACTTACAGCATCGCCCTGCAACGCTGAAATATCGACATTTAAGCCGCAACGCCCAGCAAAGGCCATTTCAACCAAAGTAGTCAATAAACCACCATCTGAACGGTCGTGATACGCCAGCAACTTACCAGCTTTGTTTAAACTTTGAATGGTATTAAAGAAATGTTTGAGGAGCAAAGCATCATCCACATCGGGCGCCACATCACCCACCGCGCTATACACTTGCGCCAAACTTGAGCCGCCCAAGCGGTTTTTGCCTGCGCCTAAGTCAATTAAAATCAGCTTAGTTGCAACGTCGGTTTTTAATTGCGGCGTCAGCGTTGTACGTGCATCTGGCGTGGTGGCAAATGCTGTCACCACCAACGAAATAGGTGAAGTGACCGCTTTCTTTTCCCCTTTATCATCCCATACCGTCTTCATTGACATGGAATCTTTACCCACGGGGATGCTCACACCCAATTGCGGGCATAGCTCGATGCCGACTGCCTTGACCGTTTCATACAAAGCAGCATCTTCCCCTGCATGGCCTGCTGGCGCCATCCAATTGGCAGAGAGTTTCAAGTTACTTAAATCATCAATTAAACAGGCGGCAATATTGGTAATGGCCTCGCCTATCGCCATGCGACCTGATGCTGGCGCGTTGATTAAGGCTAACGGTGCTTTTTCACCAATGGCAAAGGCTTCACCCACATAGGTTTCATAGCCTGCCAGCGTCACGGCCACATCCGCCACGGGCACTTGCCATGGGCCGACCATCTGCTCGCGCGCGACTAAGCCTGTGACTGAGCGGTCGCCAATAGTAATCAAGAAAGTTTTATCCGCCACACCCGGCAAGCGCAACACGCGCGCGGCGGCGTCTTTTAAATCAATTTTGCTGGTATCAAACTCAGTAAAGGTTTTGTGAATGCTTTTCACATCGCGCGTCATTTTTGGCGGCTTACCAAGTAACACTGACATTTCCATATCAACGGGTTTATTGCCAAAATAGCTATCTGCCACCGTTAAGTGACGTTCTTCAGTCGCCACGCCCACCACGGCAAACGGGCAACGTTCGCGCTCGCAAATTTCTTTAAAGCGCGGTAAATCTTCTTGTGCAATCGCCATCACATAACGCTCTTGCGCTTCGTTACTCCACAATTCGCGTGGTGACATGCCTGGTTCTTCATTATGCACATCGCGTAATTGAAAAGCCGCGCCCACGCCAGCATCGTTCACCAATTCAGGGAAAGCATTTGAAATACCGCCCGCACCCACATCATGAATGCTCAAAATAGGGTTTTTGTCACCGAGTTGCCAGCAACGGTCGATGACTTCTTGCGCACGGCGCTCTAATTCTGGGTTGCCGCGTTGTACGGAATCAAAATCTAAATTCTCGACGTTTGAGCCGGTGTCCATACTCGAAGCCGCGCTACCGCCAAGGCCAATCAACATCGCTGGGCCGCCCAGTTGCACTAACGCCGCACCTGCTGGAATCGGATTCTTTTTAGAATGTTTGGCAGAAATGTTGCCCAATCCACCCGCCAACATAATCGGCTTATGATAGCCGCGCACTTCATTATTTGCTTCTAATTCAAATGTACGGAAATAACCCGCGATATTCGGGCGGCCAAATTCATTGTTATACGCCGCGCCACCCAAAGGGCCATCGATCATAATTTGCAGGGGTGAAGCAATGCGGCTTGGGCGACCGTAATCATTCGATTCCCACGGCTGTTGAAAATTTGGGATATTTAAGTTCGATACTGAAAACCCTGTTAAACCCGCTTTCGGTTTTGAGCCACTGCCCGTTGCGCCTTCATCGCGAATCTCACCGCCCGCACCTGTGGCAGCCCCTGCAAAAGGTGAAATCGCTGTCGGGTGATTATGCGTTTCTACCTTCATTAAATAATGCATTTCTTCTTCAAAAAAACCATATGCGCCATCTTCACGCGGGTAAAAACGCTTGGTTTTTCCGCCTACGTTTTGGCCTTCAACAATCGAAGAGTTGTCAGAATACGCCACCACTGTATTGCCGGGGTTGAGTTTATGTGTGTTGCGTATCATGCCGAACAGTGAAAACTCTTGCTGCACACCATCAATCACCCAATCAGCATTAAAGATTTTGTGGCGACAATGCTCAGAGTTCGCCTGTGCGAACATCATCAACTCAACGTCAGTGGGGTTACGCTGAATTTTGCTAAAGTTTTCAAACAGATAATCCACTTCATCGGGTGACAGCGCCAAACCCATCTCACTATTGGCCTGCACCAATGCTGCCTTGCCACCTTGCAGAATATCCACTGTGCTTAGTGGCTTGGGCGTATCAGTGTGGTACAACTTGGCCGCATCATCCAAGTTCGCAATCACCGTTTCAGTCATGCGGTCATGAATCAGCGGTAACAACGCTTTACGCTCGTCTTGCGTTAATTTTTCACCATTTTTAGTTTGCACAAAATACGCAATACCGCGCTCGACCCGTTGCACACTCTCTAAGCCGCAATGCTGCACAATATCGGTGGCACGCGATGCCCAAGGTGAAATGGTGCCAATGCGCGGAATCACCACCAGCAATTCGCCTTGCGGGTCTTCAGCTTGCAAGGTCGGCCCGTAAGTCAGAATCTGCTTTAGCGTCTCTTGTTGCGCAGCGCTTAAGGCAACCTCCGCGCCCTTATTTTCAACCCAAATAAAATGACGAAACTCCGCATACAAATGCTTGATGTTCGAGTGGTGACTGAGTTGCGACTGAATCTTATCAATACGAAACTGAGATAAAGCAGCGCTGCCACGCAGGCAAAGCATTTGAGGGTTAGCGTTAGATTGGCTCATGGAATATCGGGCAAAAATTCAAAGGTTTATTTAAGCCGAAATTTTAACAGATTAGCGCCATTTCAGCCGAAAAAATACAACGAATGACGGCTATAAAAAACGTTATTTTTGACGCGTTCAAGTCCGAGAAAAAATAAGTGTAAATTCAACTGCGATTTTGAATTTAAATTCCCCTGCTACCGCGCCTGAGATTGTGCTGATTTTGGGAGGATTTCGGTAAGCGGCTGTCACAACCGACTTAGTGCTTTAGCACTTAGCGAGGTTGGGGAAGACCCTTGCGGTCTTAAGAGCGTAAGCGAGTTTCCGATTGTCGCCCAGCAATAAGTGAAATGTAGGGAAAAAGCGATAGGGGGTGTCTTTTTGTTTGGTTACTTTATTTAGGACAAGCAAAATAAAGTAACTCGCCTAGAGGCGAAATCGGAAGAGTCAATCCATAATAAATAGTTTTCTTACAGCGGAATACGCAAGCTATTCCGCCCTACGCGGGCTAATTGCAATAATTAGCGTGGTCTATCTTCTATTCTATTTTAGTGAAACATAATATGCCGAACGAGAGTTATTTATTGCGCTGAAATACGTTTTTAATTCCTCGCTAAAGACCTATGGCCCAAACGGGTGAACGCAGACACAACCAACTATTGATAAATATCAAACTTTAATTTAACTGCAAGCGTAAATTGACACTATATGCTGGGTTTGAATGGCGAGCGAATTCAATATATAGCGAATTTTAAGTTAATCAAATGAAAGAAGGTAGTCATCATGAAAGTAAGAGCGCTTTTAACAACAGCATTAGTATCCATGTCATTTTTTTGGGCGGCAGCGCCGGCATCCGCAGCAGTTTATGATATCTCTGTAACTGCAGCTGGAGACGTAGTTAGTCATCGGTATTGGGGCTGGTTTGGAAGTGGCTCCTATTCTGAGGTGGGCGCCAATCCTAATCAGGTTTATCATAGTTATGAACCTGGAAACGGCAATTCTGCGAATACGGCTTTAAGTTTCGACTTAGCATCTATTAGCTCTGTTCTGCTTGCAGACATTGTCTCCGCATCGCTTAACTTTAACATTCTAAGCATCTCGACTGAGGGTAGAAATGATGTAGCCACTCTCAGCAATGGACTTCCAGTGCTAAATAGTAACGGTACTGGCTGGAAATCCTTTGATGTTACGGACAACTTTAAGGGACAGTTTGGTAGTTCACCCTCAACAGCTAGCTATGCCTTCACTTATACTGGTTACTCAGGGTTCACTTTTGCAAGCGCAGAAGGTGGTGAACCTGCCTATTTAAGGATTACAACAATTGCCGCTGTTCCAGAACCAGAAACTTACGCCATGCTACTAATGGGATTAGGCTTGATTGGTTTTATGGTGCGCCGCCGAAAATTTCAAGGAAATTTTTAGAGGATTTACGCCCGAGAGAAATTTAAGTCTCTGGAAGCCTTGTAAGTAAAGGCTTCCAGAGCATTGAAGAGAGATGACGATAAAGAGACAATTGTGGGCAGTCTAAAATTAATTCACCATGATTAATCTTTATCAAGTCAATCGGGGCAGACTCCATTGACTCCCTACAACTAGCAATTTACTTACCCAACGCCCCAAACACCTTCTTCAACAAACTACTTGCTTGCCCTACTGGGTCTTGGCGAATCGCCGCTTCTTCTTTGGCAATCATCAAATACACGCCATCTAAGGCTTTTTTAGTCACGTATTGGTTAATATTCGCGTCTTCTTTTTTCACCACGCCAAATTTACTGCCCATTTCAGCATATTTATTGTAGCTATCTGCCAACTGCACGTTGGCGGTGGCTTTTTCTACAATCGGTAAAAATTTAGCGGCCATTTGCTCTGAGGTGGTTTTTTTAAAGTATTGCGTGGCGGCATCATTTGGGCCAGTTAAAATGGCTTTGGCATCGGCCACGGTCATTTTTTTAATCGAATCCACCAGTAAGGTTTTAGCTTCTGGCACGGCGGCTTCGGCAGCGCGGTTCATTTTTAAAATCAATTCGTCTGATTGTTTGCCCATGCCCATTAACTTCATGCCTTTTTCAATTTTTTTGAGCGAACTAGGTAACGGAATTTTGACTTCTTTGTTGCCTAAAAAGCCATCTGCAGCACCAAGTGTGCTGATAGCTTTGCCTACGCCTTGTGTGAGGGCTTCTTTAAGGCCGCCGCTGGCTTCGGTGTTGGTTAAATCGCTCACGCCTAGCGCATTGGCTTGCGTTGCGAAAAAAATAAAGCCTAAAGTAGCTAAACTATTTTTTGTTATAAAAGATTTTGTAAAAAATTGATGCATTTTTCTTCTCCAATGAATGAGGTTGCAGGCGTTAGCATAACCCTAAATATATTCTTTTGCATGCTGGTAATGATAATTTACGTTTGTGCTTCATTCACATCCATTCAGGCAAAGCATGAACTTGAACTTATCAAGTTTACAGAAGCCAAAAATTGGGTGAAAATCAACGCGAGTGGTTAACGCATCAGCCTGATGCCTTGTTGACAACGCACAGTATGTCAACGATTGGAGATTACGATGAAAAATTATTTAAAAACAAAAACTTGTATCATTATTTTGGCATTATCCAGCATCCCCAGCATGGCGGCGGCCAGCCCGAACAGTTTGCTATATATTAGTGCCAATGACTACAGCCATAGCGTGCGCTTGCTGCACCCATATTATGATTATTGGTTTGAGCAAGGGCCGCTGGTGGAGCCAATTGCGTTTGAAGCGCTTAAAGAAAAATTGCCAGACATCAGTATGTGCAAAGCCAACGAAACGGCTGATACGATTATTCGCATTAAACCCAGCTTATTTTACAACCCGCAAATGCGCGTTTATCACGGCAGGCTTGTTGCAACGGTGTTTTCTGGTGGTGGCAATGTGCTTGGCACATACGTGGGCGAGGCACAACAGCAGGGATTTTTAAGCGTGAACCATGCCACGCAATTGCATATTCAAAAAGTTTACGCAAAAGCCATGCAAAATTTAATGTCAAAATTTGAAATTAAACCGATTGAGCGCAACGGCAACGCTGAAAACAAATTGCCTTGTGGTTTAGTGGGTGCGCAAGAAGAAGCCAAAATCAATTTTTATTGAGATTTTTTATGAGAAAACTTATGAGAAAACTTATGAGAAAACTAGGTGATTAATTTGCCTTAAAAACGCATCTAAAACCACTTAAAATCGCCCGAGAAAAAAACGCTGCCCTGCGAGCCTTTATTTATAAGGCTCGCAGGGCAGCGAAAAAGGTTGCTAATGATTTTGACTTAATTTAAACGTTTAAATTAAAGCATTTGAACTTAAAATTAAACCCTTAACGTGAATCACTTAAAGTTAATCACTTAAACTTTTACTTTCCAAATATTATTCGCGTAATCGCTGATGGAGCGGTCACTTGAAAACTTGGCCATATTCGCCACATTTAAAATCGCCATGCGCGTCCATTGATCTTGGTCTTGGTACACGCTGGAAACTTTATCTTGCGTTTCAATATAGCTAGCGTAATCGGCCAATAGTAAATATTGGTCATTATTCAATAAGTTATCAACAATGGCTTGATAGCGATTAGGCTCTTCAACCGAGAAGAAACCGTTCGCAATCATATCAATCACTTCTTTCAGCGCTGGGTTGCTTTGGTAGAACGCGCGTGGGTGGTAGCCGTTGGTTTTAATTTCAGCCACTTGCGGGGTGGTCAGGCCAAAAATAAAGATGTTTTCATGGCCAACTTCTTCAAGAATTTCTACGTTAGCGCCATCAAGCGTACCTATTGTCAACGCGCCGTTTAAGGCCATTTTCATGTTGCCAGTGCCGCTGGCCTCGGTGCCTGCGGTAGAAATTTGCTCAGACAAATCACTGCCCGGGAACAGAATTTCAGCCGCCGAGACTTCATAGTTCGGGTAGAACACCACTTTAAGTTGGTCGCCTACGTGTGGATCGTCATTGATGATTTGCGCCACATCGTTAATCAACCGAATGATTTGCTTCGCCATCCAATAGCCCGGCGCTGCTTTACCGCCAAAAATCACGGTGCGCGGCGTGGTTTTTTCGCCACGGCGAATGCGATTGTATAAAGTAATGACGTGCAATACATTGAGCAACTGGCGTTTGTATTCGTGAATACGTTTAATTTGCACATCAAACAGGCTATTTACGTTAAGTTTTACGCCGGTTTTTTGCTCGATTTTTGCGGCCAAGCGGGCTTTATTGGCTTGTTTTACCGCGGCAAATGCTTTTCTAAACGCGGCATCGTTGGCTAACGGTGTGATTTTTTTGATTTGCGTCAGGTCTTTTTTAAAGCCTGCGCCGATGGCTTTTTCAATCAGCGCGGTTAAGCCCGGGTTGGCCTGATTTAACCAGCGGCGCGGTGTAATACCGTTTGTGACATTGGTTAATTTTCCTGGATAAATGCGGTCAAAATCGGCAAATAAATGTTGCTTCAACAACTCACTGTGCAGTGCGGCTACACCATTCACGGTGTGCGAACCCACCACTGCCAAGTGCGCCATGCGTACACGGCGGCCGTGCGACTCATCAATAATCGACACGCGGGCAAGCAAATCAACATCGCCCGGAAAATGATGATTGACCATGTGCAAGAACTCATGGTTGATTTTATAGATGATTTCTAAATGGCGCGGCAACAGGCGGCCGAACAAATCAACCGACCATGTTTCCAGCGCTTCTGGCATCAAGGTGTGGTTGGTGTAGGCGAAAATCTTGCCAGTCAGTTCCCACGCAAATGCCCATGGCAAACCATGCACATCAACCAATTGATACATCATTTCAGCCACGCCAATTGATGGGTGCGTGTCATTGAGTTGAATGGCTACTTTTTCTGGCAACAGTTTCCAGTCGGCCTGTTTTTTCATTTCATTGGTGCTTAAAAAGCGGCGCAAAATGTCTTGAATAGAGGCTGAAACGAAGAAATACTGCTGTTTTAAACGCAGTTCTTTACCCAAAACAGAGGTATCGTTCGGGTACAACACTTTTGAAATGCTTTCTGTTTCGTTACGCTCGGCGACGGCTTTTTCATAGTCACCGTCGTTAAAGTGGCGCAAATCAAACTCGCGCGCGGCTTTGGCTGACCATAAACGCAGGCTGTTCACGGTTTCAGTACCATAGCCTGGCACGGGCACATCGTAGGCCATTGCCACCACATGTTCGCCATCTACCCAATGCTGTGTTTCACCATGTTCATCGGCGTATTTCACCACGTGGCCATAAAAGCGGATATTGTAAGTGGCTTCAGGGCGCTGAAACTCCCAGATATTGCCATAGCGCAGCCAATTATCAGGGTTTTCTACTTGTTGACCATTTTCAATACTTTGTCTGAACATGCCATATTCATAGCGGATGCCGTAGCCTGTCGCAGGTATATCCATCGTTGCCATGGAATCAACAAAACAAGCTGCCAAACGACCTAAGCCACCATTGCCCAGTGCCGCATCGGTCTCCATCTCTACGGTATTTTCCATCTCGCGGCCTAAACTTGCCAAGCCGTCTTTCAATTCATCTTGAATGCCCAAATTCAGTGCGGCATTACTCAACATACGCCCCATTAAAAACTCTAATGAGAGGTAATACACACGTTTTGGGTCTTTTTCGTAATAGGCTTCCGCAGTTTTAATCCAGCGCGCTACCACGTGGTCGCGCACCGTATAGCTGGCCGCATCGTACCAATCGCGCGGGGTAGCCGCATCGTTGGTTTTAAAGCTAGAAAAAATTAAATGGTTCTGTAACGCTTGGTCTACTGGCGAGAGCTTAGGCAATACGCGCTTTGCCTTGGCAGTTTTTTTTGGTTTAGCTGCCGCGCCGGTATCGGTTTTTGCTTTAGTTGCCGCTTTAGGTTTAGCAACGGCTTTTTCAGATGGTTTTGCTGGAGTTTTCATTCGTGGCCTTGAGATGCAAAATAAAAATTAATTTTCAACTGCTATTCTAGCAAAAAACAGGCCACCTATAAATGGCCTGATTGGTTGCGACCGAAAATACGATGCTACGCAAGGATATAAAGTTGCCTAAACGCAACACGCATGGCGACTGCTAAAACCAAAAATAAATGCTTGAATTTGATGTGTTTTTGAACGATTTTTTAAACACAACCTTTTTCGATGCTCTAGAAGCCTTGTAAATAAAGGCTTACAGCGCATTAATTTTTTCTCGGGCGTTTTTAAGGGCTTTTATGCCATTTTTAATGGCTAGATTTTTAGAGCGTTTTGCACAAAACTAAAGATTGTTATAATTTTTAACAACAATATCAAAAAAACTGTCATTACGGCGCAGGCCGGAATCTAGGCAAGGTTGATATTTAGAGTAGTCATTTCATGAATGTAATGCAAAAAATTTAATGCAATCTAGGGTTTTACAATGCGAGTAAAAATTTATCCTGGCTCGTGCCATCTCGGCTAACCATGAAACCTGTCTGGATTCCGGCCTGCGCCGGAATGACTAAATTGATAGGGTTCAGGTCAAGAATACTTCGTGCAAAAGTCTCTATTAATCTATTTTTTCCAAAAAAATAGGGTGAAATGCAGCCAAGCATTTCACCCTATAATAATTTTTTATAAAAATCAGATTAGCTTATCAAGCTGTTCATCCGCTTCACAAAGCTGGCGGGGTCATCCAACTGGCCGCCTTCTGCCAGCAAGGCTTGGTCAAACAGCACATGCGCCAAATCACCAAACAAAGCTTCGGCCGTTTCACCTTCTAAACGTTTCACCAATTTATGCGTTGGGTTAATTTCTAAAATCGGTTTGGATTCTGGCGCTTTTTGGCCAGCGGCTTTAAGCATACGTGCCAAATTGCCCGATAAATCATGTGCATCACTCACCAAACACGCAGGTGAGTCAGTCAGGCGGTGCGTCACGCGCACGTCTTTCACTTGCTCGCCCAGCGCATTTTTAATTTTCTCAACCAGTGATTTCGCCTCTTCTTCAATTTTCTTCTGAATCTCTTTTTCGGTATCAGATTCAAGCTTGCCTAAATCCAAATCACCTTTGGCGATGGACTGCAATTTTTTGCCTTCAAACTCGGTCAGGCTGCCAAGCAACCATTCGTCCACTCTATCTGACATAAGCAACACTTCAATGCCTTTTTTGCGGAAAATCTCTAAGTGCGGGCTGTGTTGTGCAGCGGCAAAACTATCTGCCGTGATGTAGTAAATCAGCTCTTGTTCAGGCTGCATGCGCGCGATGTATTCTTTGAGTGAAACATCCTGCACATCAGTATCGGCCTTGGTGGAAGCAAAACGCAGTAAGCCAGCGATTTTGTCTTTATTGGCAAAATCTTCGCCCGGGCCTTCTTTCAGCACTCGGCCAAATTCCGCATAGAATTTTGCGTAATCTTCAGGTTTGTTTTCGGCTAAATCTTCAAGTAACCCCAGTACTTTTTTCACAGAGCCGGCTTTAATCGCATCCACATCGCGGCTCGATTGCAAAATCTCGCGCGAAACGTTCAACGGCAAGTCAGACGTATCTATCACGCCGCGCACAAAGCGCAGATATTGCGGCATGAGTTTTTCGGCATCTTCCATAATAAACACGCGTTTCACGTACAGTTTAATGCCATGGCGGCGATCGCGGTCATACAAATCAAACGGCGCTTTGCCTGGAATATATAACAGCGAAATGTATTCCTGCTTGCCTTCAACGCGGCTGTGCGTATAAGCCAGTGGGTTTTCAAAATCGTGCGAAACGTGTTTGTAAAACTCTTGATACTCTTCTTCAGTAATATCGTTTTTGGCTCTCGCCCATAAGGCCGAGGCTTTATTGACAGTTTCATCTTCATCGGTGGGCACTTCTGCGCCATCTTTCCACTCCGATTTTTTCATCACAATCGGCAAGGTAATGTGGTCAGAATATTTGCGGATGATAGTTTTTAATTTCCAATCGCTTAAAAATTCATCCTCATTTTCACGCAAGTGCAGCACAATGTCGGTACCACGGCTGGCTTTTTCTGCTGGCTCAATGGTAAAGTCGCCCTCACCGCTCGACTCCCAACGCACTGCTTCTGAGCTACCCGCACGGCGCGTGGTAAGGCTCACTTTATCGGCAATAATAAACGCGGAATAAAAGCCTACGCCGAATTGGCCAATCAAATTCGCATCTTTGGCTTGGTCGCCAGACAATGCGTTAAAAAATTCTTTCGTGCCTGATTTTGCAATGGTGCCGATATTGGCAATCACTTCATCGCGGCTCATGCCAATGCCATTATCTGAAATGGTCACGGTGCGTGCGGTTTTATCAAACGCCACGCGGATTTTCAATTCGCTGTCATTTTCATACAGCGCACCATTACTGATGGCTTCAAAGCGTAATTTATCTGCGGCGTCAGAGGCGTTAGAAATCAATTCGCGCAACACAATTTCTTTGTTGCTGTACAACGAGTGAATCATCAATTGAAGTAATTGTTTAACCTCAGCTTGAAAAGCCATCGATTGTTTTGGTTGAATTTCAGATTGTGCAGTCTCTGCGGACATAAATTAAGCTCCTAAAATAAAGTGATTAAAACAATAAATTTTGAATGGGGATTAAACGCGCGTTTTTCAAGCACCAAAACAATATAAATTTTTGCTTTAAATACGCCGAGAGAATTTTACTGCCCTGCAAGCCTTTATTTATAAGGCTCACAGGGCAGTGCAGAAGGTTGTATGTAAAATCAGGGGAAAATCAGCATTTTTATGAAAGTGTATGTCTCAAAATAATCGCGCTTAACATTCAGCCTAACTTCTCTCAGTTTTATTTTCAATTGTCACTAAAATTTCAAACTATAATGGCAATATAAACAATATTATTGTTTTACTTTACGCACAGATTGCCCATTATGGAAAACCACACACCTATTCCCGCAGACAAAAGTCTGCTCGCAGCCATCGACTTGGGTTCAAATAGCTTTCGGCTGGAAATCGGCCGGCTCGATAGCGGCCATATTGAACGTGTTGAATACTTAAAAGAAGCCGTGCGCCAAGGTGGAGGTTTAGACGAAGACCGCAACCTGACGCCTGAAGCCATTGAGCGCGGCCTGAAATGCCTGGCCAGATTTGGCGAACGCTTAAAAGGCTTTGATGCCGCACATGTGCGCGCGGTGGCCACGCAAACCTTGCGCGAGGCCAACAACCGCGAAGTGTTTACCAAACTCGCTAAAAAAACGCTGGGGTTTGATGTGGAAGTGATTTCTGGCGTAGAAGAAGCGCGCCTGATTTACCAAGGCGTCAGCCGCTTTTTACCGCAGTCAAATGAAAAGCGTTTGGTGATTGACATTGGCGGGCGCTCGACTGAATTTATTTTAGGCCAAGGCTTTACCGCGCAGCACACGGCGTCGCTTCATGTGGGTTCGGTGGCATGGTCACTGAAGCATTTTGCCAGTGGAGAATTCACAGAAAAAGCTTTTACTCGCGCTGAGATTGCGGCTGAATCCATTTTTGAAACGCTAGGCGCACACTTTAACCCGCAACAGTGGGACGTGGCTTACGGCGCGTCAGGCACCGTCGGCGCCGTGGCAGATGTGTTAGTGCAATACGGCAGGCCGATAGACACGGTGACTAAAGAAGGTTTGCATTGGTTACGTGAAGAATTACTGAACACCAAACATGTTGAAAAATTAAAATTGCTTGGACTTAAAGAAGACCGCAAACCCGTTATCGCAGGTGGATTGGCAATACTCATCGGCATCTTTGATTATTTTCAAATTGAAACCTTACACGTGGCCAAAGGTGCGCTCAGGCACGGCCTACTCTACGACATGGTTGCGCGGGAAAATGCCATGCTTGATATCCGCAATGCCTCGGTGCTGCGCTTGGCGCGCAAATTTGATGTGGATGAAACGCATGCCAATACGGTGGCGGAGGTTGCCGATACCTTATTTGATAAAATCAGCGCAGATATTCAGTTTGAATCTGGAGAACAGCAGGCGCATGCGCGTAAACTGCATTGGGTGGCAATGCTGCATGAAATCGGCAGCATTGTTTCACCGATAGACGCGCATTTGCACGGCGCTTATATTCTTGAGCACACCGAACCAGCAGGGTTTTCGCAACATGAATTGCATTGCCTGAGCCTGCTGATTTTAGGCCAAAAAGAAAAGTTAAAACGCTTGGAAGCAGACTTTTCAGACCGCATTTTTGTCATGCAATTAGTGTGCTTACGACTGAGCATTATATTGTGTCACGCAAGAAAAAAACCGAACTTACGCGGTTTTCAACTGCGCTTTTTAAACGGCCATATCGTATTAAGTTTGCCACCATCGTGGCCAGATAAATTTCCGCAATCTTATTACTTGCTTGAAGAAGAGCGCTTGGCTTGGCTAAAAATTAACTGGCGTTTTGACATTAGCGCAAACCTGTAATTTGTCATAAAAATTTCATACTCAAACCTAATTAAACGGTATAAACTGTTTATATCGTTTAATTAGGAGGTTTTCATGTCAAAAATCAATGCAATTCAAGCGGCAGCGCTCAAAACAACCGTTGCTAAAATAGCACCAACAAAACCAGTAGCTGCCAAGCCTGTCACTGCAAAGCCAGCCGTAGCAAAAACAGCTACAGCCGTTAAGGCAAACCCTGTCAAACCAGCAACCACAACGCCTGTGGCGAAATCAGCTGCTAAAAAAGCACCAAAAGCAGCCAAGCCTGTGAAAGAAAAAATTCCTAAACCTAAAATGGAGCGCGACAGCTTTACCATTCCTAAAGCTGAATATGCGCAACTTTATGTATTAAAAGAGCGCTTGGCAAAGCTGGGTGCACCTGCCAAGAAAAGTGAATTATTACGTGCGGGTATTATGCAACTCACAGCGCTAAGTGATGCGGCCCTTAAAACCGCGTTAAGCAAAGTGCCTACCATTAAAACGGGCAGACCTAAGAAAAAATAAATGCTTTAAAAAATCAACTCATCCGTTTTATCTTAAACAAAATCCGGGTGCTGTACGGTGAATAAATAAGTTTGCACGGTATCATCAACATGACGCTGACGTAGCCACCACACGGCACCCTTTTTTACCACACAGGCTTCATTCTCCATTTTAAGCAACCGAGCTATTAATAGGCCAAGATTCGGTTGATGGCCGATGATTAATATGGTTCTGCTGCTATCTTCATTCAACACATGTTTGGCAATCTTATCCACCGTATTCTCAACGCTCAAATATTCGGCTATCGTTACTTTTTGATGTCGGTTAAACCGTTGCAATGCAGCTGCTGTTTCTAAGCATCTACGCGCCGGGCTGCAAAGCACTTCAGTATTGGCTGGCAAATGTTGATGCAACCATTTCGCAATAGTGACCGCATCTTTACGGCCCTGTTTTGTCAGCTCGCGGTCAATATCTGCGCCAGTTTTGCTATCTACTTCAGCTTCGGCATGTCGCCAACATATTAAATTTGCCATGTTTACTCACTAAAAATTATTCTGCATATTGTTGAATCAACGTGCGTTGTGCACTAAACGCATGCTCGTGATTTTTTCGCGCCAAACTTGCTACTGGCTGATACACCCCACCCGCTAACAATTGCCACGCATCTTGCGTGTCATCCAAACTTAATCGACAGCATTCTTGCAAAATCCGCGCCCGGTTTTCAGCGTCTACAATCGGCCAGGCAATTTCGACACGTCGCATCATGTTGCGGTTCATCCAATCAGCACTTGAAAGCCACATTTGCTCAACATCCTGCACGTTAAAATAAAATACGCGAGAGTGTTCCAACAGTCGACCAATAATCGAACGTACGCGAATGCGTCCTTCCAGCCCTGGTGCATCAACTGGCAAAATACAGGCACCACGTATAATCAAATCAATATTCACGCCAGCACGACCCGCTTTTACCAACGCGACCACCAAAGCTTCGTCCGTCAGTGCGTTCATTTTTAAAATTATATGCGCTTGTTTACCCGCTTTTGCCGCCAGCTCTGCACTTTTAATTTTACTAAGCATCTGCCGATGCAAATTAAATGGCGCCACCAGCAGCTTTTGTAAGCGCGGCAGCTTTACCTGACTGGCAATATGCCTGAACAAATACTCCATATCACGGGTGATTTTTGGACAAGCCGTAAGCATGCTGACATCAGTATAGAGCTTTGCGGTGCGGGGGTTATAGTTGCCCGTAGACACATGCCCGTAATGTGTAAGCTTGGTACTTCCATTTAAACCAACACCTTCACGACGCATCACCAACAACATTTTGGCATGCGTTTTTAAGCCCACAATGCCATACACCACCTGCGCGCCTACGGATTCTAAGGCTTCAGCCCAGTTGATATTGGCCTCTTCATCAAACCTTGCTTTAAGCTCAACCACGGCCATCACTTCTTTGCCAAGGCGCACTGCCTCTTGCAATAGTTTGAGCATGCGTGGGTCTGAGCCAGTGCGATAAATCGTTTGCTGAATTGATACAACGTCAGGGTCGTTCACCGCTTCACGCAAAAAATCAATCACCGACTCAAAGCTTTCATACGGCTGATGAATTAAAATGTCGCGTTGTTTAAGCTGGCCAAAAATGGATTGGTTTTGTACCAATAGCTGACTTATTTTTGGCTCAAATGGCTTAAATTTTAGGTGGTTACCTTCTGCCAAATCGGCCAATTGCATGAGTCTGGCCAAATTCACCAAACCATTCACGCGGTAGAGTGATTGTTTGGGCAAATCAAACTGCTGTAATAAAAACTTGGCCAGTTTTTCATCGCAGGCATGCGATACTTCAAGCCGAACCGCATCGCCAAAATTTCGTTGCACCAAGCCTTTACGTAAAGCAGTGCGCAGGTTTTTAACATCTTCTTCGTCCACCGCTAAATCTGAATGCCGTGTGACTCTAAATTGTGAGAAATTCAGCACTTCGCGACCATCAAATAAACTGGCCAAGTGCGCACGGATTACACTCGATAACGAAACAAATTTCTGCTGTTTATCACTGAGACTTTTTGGCAGTTTAATCAGCCGTGGCAATGCTCTAGGCACGCGCACAATCGCAATATTGTTGCTGCGGCCAAAGGCATCCTGACCACTGAGTGCAACAATAAAATTCAGTGATTTATTGGCCACCTGCGGAAACGGATGCGATGGATCAAGCGCAACAGGCACCAATAATGGACGCACATCAGATTCAAAGTATCTTGAAACCCAACGGCGCTGCGCCGCCGTGCGGTCGCCATGCGACACCAAATGCACACCTTGTTTGGCGAGCGCTGGCATTAACTCACCGTTAAATATTTGATATTGTTTCTCGACTAACAGATGTGCATCTTCAGCAATTGCCTGATAACTTTGCACGTTAATGTCACTTTGGCGAATGCCATCACGCATGGCTTCAACATGCGGGGCAGCACGCACTTCAAAAAACTCATCCAAATTGGAAGAAACAATGCAAAGAAAACGTAAACGTTCTAACAGCGAATAATTTGCATTTTGTGCAAGGCTTAGAACGCGCTCGTTAAACGCCAGAATGCTGGTGTCACGATTGAGTAGTTCCAAAGGCGGAAAAGTTGAAGGCATAGGATTTTTTTATCAATGGATGCCATTGATACTACGCGCCAATTGTGACGAAACGATGACCGTTTCATGTAAAACAGTAATACTTAACTGGTTTTTAAATTAAGGAAACATAGAATAAGTCGTCGAGCGGGATGAAGTACAAGGCGCACGGAACGGAGCATCCGAGATAGTACATAATGTACAGCGAGGTTGCGAGTACCGCGCAACGCTGTAATTCGCCCGCATAGACACTTATTCTGTTTTTCCTGTAAGCTCAAACAGCGCGATAGATTCCACATGCGCCGTATGCGGGAACATATTAATCACACCCGCCGCTATGAGCGTATAGCCTTTTTCGTTCACCAGCACACCAGCATCACGCGCCAGCGTGGCTGGGTTGCATGACACATAGACGATTTTTTGTGGGCGATTGTTAGCATCCAACGCTTTTACCAGCTCAAACGCACCATCGCGCGGCGGATCCACCAGCCATTTATCAAAACGGCCTAATTGCGTGAGTGCCTCAGGCGTCATTTTAAATAAATCGGCCACGCCAAATTGCGTGTTGCGGATTTGATTCAACACAGCGCTTTCATTGGCACGTTCAACCAAATTGGACAAACCTTCCAAACCCAGTACTTGCGCGCCGCTTCTGGCAATCGGCAAAGTAAAATTACCGATGCCACAAAAGAAATCAGCAATATTTTCGCCCGCTTTTGGCGCCAGTAATTGCATAGCACGGCGTATCATCACTTGGTTAATTTGCGGGTTTACTTGGGTAAATTCATTTGGCTTGAAAGGATAAGTCAGGCCAAACTCCGGCAGGCTATATTGTAATTGCGCTGCACTCAATGGATAAAACGGCTTAATCGTATCCGAGCCTTTGGTCTGCGTCCAAATTTGTACGTGGTGTTCATCCGCAAAACTTTTCAACAAATCTTCGTCATTCGCATTGAGCGCATCCATAATGCGCAAAATCAACACTATCACGTGGGCACTTTCACGCACGTTTGCAGGATTTTCACCAACCGCCAATTCAATTTGCGGCAGTTTATCGCGGATGCTGAGTTGCACAATTAAATTCTGCAATGGCACTATTAACTGCGACACCTCAGGCACCAACACCTCGCACGAGTTCATATCGGCTACATAACGCGTGGCTTTTTCATTAAAACCCACCAATACGCGCTGTTTTTTCTCCACATATTTCACGCTCAAGCGCGCTTTGTGACGGTAACCCCAAGTTGGGCCAAAGAGCGGCGGTAATATATTGTCGGGCTTTACTTTACCGATATGTTTTAAATCATTTTCCAGCAGCCGTTGCTTGGCTGCCACTTGCGCGGCAAAATCCAGATGCTGCAACTTACAGCCACCACACAAGCCAAAATGTGGGCATTTGGGCGTAACACGCTGATTTGATTGCTTCAGCACTTGCACCACATTGGCAATTTCATAACTGGCTTTGATATGATGGGATTGGTAGCTGACGTTTTCTTGCGGCAGCGCACCATCAATAAAAACGGTTTTACCTTCTACGTGCGCCACGCCACGGCCTTCTTGGTCAAGCGACTCAATTGTGGCAAACTTGATTTCTGGAATAATGGGCGCTTGATTGCGACTTCTGGAGCGACGAGCCATGACAAAACCTGTGGTGAAATTTGAAGCGAGATTTTAACGCAAAATGCAGTGAATCATGGGTTAAATTAGCATACAAAACATATGTGCAAACACGCGTAAAAACGCTCGAGAAAATTTTTATGCTCTGCAAGCCTTTATTTATAAGGCTTCCAGAGCATCGAAAAAGGTTGTTGCTAAAATAAGCTTAAAAAAGTATTTTTTTGCCTGCCGTTTAGTAAAATATTTACGGCTTCCACGCGGCCAAAAATTCTGCCCAATGCGGTGCTGAATAACTTAAAAGCGTATCGCGCACTAAGTGAACTTCTGCCTCATATGCGACGGGTGTGAGGTGCCCGCGCATTAACTGAAAACGCAAATACACCAAATGCGTGTTGGCCACATCGGTTTCGCAATAATTGCGAATTGCTTCAATTTCACCGGCAAGGTATGCGTTCCACACCTTGCTGCCATCCATACCCAATTTTCCCGGAAAACCGCATAGTTGGGCAATTTCATCCAACGGCGCATTGGCGCGGCCGTTAAACATGGCGAGCAAATCCATTAAATCCAAATGGCGCGTGTGGTAGCGACTAATGTAATTGTTCCACTTAAATTCTTTGTCATCCTCGCCCAAATCCCAATAGCGCGGCGCTTGTACCTTGTTAATCATGGCGCGATAATGCAGCACCGGCAAATCAAAACCACCGCCATTCCAGCTGATAATCTGCGGCGTGTATTTTTCAATCCCATCAAAAAAGCGCTGAATAATCTCAGCTTCCGTTGAGTTGGCATCACCCAATGTCCACACTTTAAAATGGTTACCCTCACGCAATGCACATGAAATAGCGCAAATTTTATGCTGATGTAGCGGTAAAAACTCACTACCATTTTGCTGGCGGCGGTGATGAAAAGCGATATTAGCAATGTCTTCATCAGTGGCGTGCGCAGGCACATCTAGTAGCGTGCGTAGGCCTGCGGTATCGGGAATGGTTTCAATGTCGAATACGAGGGTGGGTGTCATAGTTAAGAGCATACTACAAAAAAACTGTTACAAAAAACAAAGGCCACCGAAGCAGCCTTTGTTCAAAAAGTTATTTTTGCGCCCAACCACCAGCACCTTGATAAAACCAACCGCTTTGCGCTTTGTCTATCCAGCGGCCGGCAAAGGTGCTTTGAATCTCACCTTGCCACTCTGGGTGGCCGTTGGCGGTGGCGATTTCTTTATATAAATTTTTACGGTCTGCATTTTCTGCGGACACCAAGCCGTTTAAAGCTCCACGGTCTTTGAGCGGCACGGCAGTGGCATCTTTCACTGCAATTAGGCCATCCTTTGTTAAACCAATCGCACCGCTCGCGTAAAAGCCTGCCAACTGCCCATGACGTGCTTGCATGCTACTTTTAATCGCAGTGATGGGGGGTGTGTTCACTTCTAAATCCGCCGCAGCTACCGCAAACTGGCTCGCCATTAAAACACTCAATAGCATTACTAAACTCAATATAATTTTTTTCATGATTTATCCTTATGTTAGGTGAATTACTTGGCTGAGTCAGCAGGCGCTGGTTCTGCACTAGGTTCAATCGTTTTCACAGTTGGTTTTTCACCATTTTTGAGTTGCCAAACGTCATCAATGATTTTGTCTGCGGCTTTTTCGGCCGCTGCGGCCGGAAAGTAAATATTAATTGTTACGCAAGCAGGCAACATTGCCGCTATGCTTATTACCATCAACCAATTTTTCATTTGTTATCCTTAAGTTTTACTAAGCATTTATTTTTTAAATTCAATTACTTAACAACTGCCTTTGTGTTGCCGTCAATCACACGTTTTACCCGTGCCAACAACTCGCCCCAACCCACTGAATGATTGTACCCTAACACGGTAATCGCAGGGATGCCACTGCCTTTAACGATGATATACCCGCCATCCGTTGACGCAATGCCATTCATTTCACAGATATCGTTGCGTAATTTGCAACTTAAGCCTATTTTTTCGTAATTAAACTGCTTAAAAAATTGCAAAAAACTACGTTGTATGGCCGCTGCTGCACCCGCGCCACCAAGCGCTGAAATGTTTTCTACCGCCCGTTGCGAGATTTTTTTAGGATACTTGCCCGGGCTGCTATGCACTTCCGCATCAAATTTGACAGGCTTCCAGTTTTGCAACTGCAAGTCGTCAATATCACCATCCAGCTTGCCTTCAATCGCACCAAAGCTGAATGTGCGTGTTAAGTTGCCTAAGTCCAAATTCCGCAAAGCAATGTCCGCATTGAGTCTTGGTGCGATGCCAAGCGGATTTCGCATGGTTAAATTGGTAATCGTCGCGGTGCCATCAAACACATTTAACACCATTTCACCATCCGTTGTTAAATTGCCTGCACTATAAGTTACTAAAGGGATTTCAGCTGAGGCTTTTCCTTGCATAATAGGTAAGTTGAGTGCGCGACTAAAATCTGCCATGGATACTGGAATCAATTGCGCCTGCAAATGCCAATACCAATCGGTACCAATACGTGCGGCCGAAACATCGCTAAGTTTGAGTGCGCCATCCAAAATAGGCAACGTTAGATTAGGCGATATCAGCGAATAGCGATTCACCTCAGCATGTAAATTGGCTGCCCCGAGCGGCAAATTCAGCAAATGGCCGCCACTGTAAGCGAGGCTCACTTTTTTAGCTTCGTCATAACTCCAAGGCAGTTGGGCATTAATGTTGTAAAAAGCAAATTTTTTATTTTTATCGTCAATATTCACGTCATGCAGTTTGAGCTCAAAAGTTTTAATTTCCGCATCACGCACGGCAACTTTTAGCGCCGCTTTACCGCCGATATCCGCATTATTAAAAGCGGTTTTTTCTAATAGTGGCTTAAAAATCATTGGGTACGCTTCGCCTAAATCTAGGTTAGGCATATCGGCATCAAGCGTGATGAGATGAAAATCGCTACGCCTAACTTTCCCGCTAAATGCGATATCTCCCACATTTTTGATGTGTAGCGTTGATGCATCAAACGTCACGGCATGTTCATTCAACACGCCAGACGCGCTTAGCCTGTGTCCGCCACCACTAAAATAAAACGGCTGCCAAAACATTTCACCCCCAGCCCAATTCAGCGTGTTCTGCCAACGATAGCCATGTGCTTCTTTAGTCAGGTTAAGTTCCAAATCGCCAGATAACTTCTCAGCCGCATGCAGGCCTGCTTCATCACTGAAATTGGCTTCTTTTAAATTGAGATTGGCTTTAAAACCATTGGGCTGCGGCGTTAAATGCAGGCTAAAGGGTAAGTCAATCTGTGCTGCCTGATATTGCCCGCTTTCGCAATGCCATGTGTCTGTTTGTAAGCGTTGTGGCACAACACAAAGCAATTTAGCCTTCGCCCATTGTTTGTCTTGCTTTTGTTTTACCTCTGCAGAAGCGCTGATTTTAGCGTTGGCTTGATGATCTAAATGCAGCAGTGCATTGCGCACTTCAAATTGACTGTATTCAATTTTTTTTGCCTGAACATCCACCACTGCGTGGTGTTTGAGGTCAATCGTCGCATGTGCATCGTACGCGGTGGCCTGTTGATCATAAGTAATGGTTTGCGCATGAATTTCAACCCGGCTAATGGCAAAACTCTGCTGCGGCAACACCCACAACAACAAAGTCACCACTACCCGCCACATATTATGCGGGGAACACGCCTGTAGATAAATAGCGGTCGCCACGATCACACACAATGCTCACAATGGTGGCATTTTCAACCCGTTTTGAAAGCTGTAACGCCGCATAAAGCGCGCCGCCGCTGGAAATTCCGGCAAAAATACCTTCCATCGTGGCTAGTTTGCGCGTGGCGTCTTCCGCCTGTTTTTGCCCCACAAAAATGAGTTCGTCCACACGTTTGGCATCAAAAATTTTAGGCAAATAGGCCTCTGGCCATTTGCGAATACCGGGAATTTGCGCTCCCTCTTCTGGCTGCACACCAATAATTTTAATATCAGGATTTTGCTCTTTTAAATAGCGCGACGTACCCATAATCGTGCCAGTGGTGCCCATACTGGAAACAAAATGTGTGACTTTGCCTTGTGTGTCGCGCCAAATTTCTGGGCCAGTGCCGTCATAATGCGCCTGCGGGTTATCCATATTGCCAAATTGGTCGAGCACAATGCCTTCGCCCTCCGCTTGCATTTTCAGGGCTACATCACGTGCCAATTCCATGCTGCCGTCTTTGGGCGTCAACACAAGCTCTGCGCCGTAGGCTCTCATGCTTTGGCGGCGCTCCACACTTTGATTTTCGGGCATGACCAGCACCATTTTATAGCCGCGCATGGCCGCCACCATGGCGAGTGCGATGCCCGTATTACCACTCGTGGCTTCAATCAGCGTGTCACCTGGCTTAATGTCACCCCGCGCTTCAGCCCGCGCAATCATTGAGAGTGCCGGCCTATCTTTCACTGAACCCGCTGGATTGTTACCTTCTAGTTTTAACAAAATGGTATTGCTGGAATTTCCACCCATTCTTTGCAGCTGCACCAGCGGCGTGTTACCCACAAATTGGTCTAACGTTTTAAACATGTATATCTCAATATTATTTTTGATTGAATTTAACTAACAACACCGCATAAACGCCCATGCCGATAAATGCTATCAAGGCCAGTTGCGGAATGGTGAGGCTAAGAAAAGTCCAATCAATGGCCGCGCAGTCACCCGTGCCCTTAAACACCAAACCCAAGGCTTTTTTCAGCGGAAAATTCTCAAACATATAATCAAAACCCACACCGCAATCCGCAATCATTGTTTCTTTATGCGCTTGAATCCACCAATGGCGGCTTGCCCAGCCTGCCCCCACTAACGCGGTTAACACTTGCACGCCTGCAAAAAATTTAGGGTAACGGTTCACAATTGCCGCCACTAAAAAGCATACGCCCAACACCATAAATACAATGCGTTGCGTAATGCACAATGGGCATGGGTCCAAGTTGTATTTGGTCTGTATCCATAACGCCAAACCCACCAAGCCAAAGCTTGCAATAAAGGCTAAAAGATAGCCGGTTCTACCTTGCAAGAATTTTGTGATTTTTTCAATTTTCATCATTTAACCCGCTTATAATCGAACAATTAAACATTGTAATAGATAAAGCCCCATGACAGAACCTAGTTTGTTTCTTAACCAAAAGGTATTGACCGTTACCGAACTGAATCGTTTAGCGCGCGAAGTGCTAGAAATTAGTTTTCCACTGTTTTGGGTGTCGGGCGAAGTATCAAACTTCACGCGTGCGGCCAGCGGTCACTGGTATTTTTCGCTTAAAGACGCAGGCGCGCAAGTGCGCTGTGTGATGTTTAAAGGCCGCAATAGTTATGTTGATTTTGTTCCGCGTGAGGGCGATAAAATTGAAGCGCGTGCCACGGTCACCCTGTATGAAGCGCGGGGTGACTTTCAACTCACGGTTGAATTTGTACAACGTGCCGGTTTGGGCATGCTGTTTGAAGCCTTTGAAAAGCTCAAAGCCAAACTCAGCGCTGAAGGCTTATTTGAAGCAACGCGCAAGCAAGCCATCCCTGAGCATCCCTCTAAAATTGGCATTGTCACCTCGCCCGATGCAGCCGCACTACGCGATGTACTTACCACGCTAAAACGCCGCAACCCTGCGATATCCGTCATTATTTACCCCACACCTGTGCAAGGCAAAGGTGCGGCTGAAATGATTAGTCAAGCCATCAACACCGCGCATGAGCGTGCTGAGGTTGATACACTGATAATTTGTCGCGGTGGCGGCAGTATTGAAGATTTATGGCAATTTAACGAAGAAATTGTCGCGCGCGCCATCGCCAATTGCAGCATTCCAACCATTAGCGGGGTGGGGCATGAAACCGACTTTACCATGAGCGATTTTGTGGCAGACGTTCGGGCTGCCACGCCAACGGCCGCCGCCGAACTGGCGTGTGCAGACCAACAAAGCATTAAAAACCAGCTGACCAACATAAAGAATCAGCTACACAAACAAATGCAGCTAACCCTTAACCAGCACGCACAACAGCTGGATTTTTTAGCGCGCAGATTAGTCTCCCCCGCGCAACAAATTGCCAATAAAACAGAACAATTGGCGCAACTTAAACTACGCCTAGCGCTCAGCCTACAACGGCAATTACAAACCCACCAGCAACACTTGTTGCGCTTAAAAAACAGCCTCGCGCACCTTAACCCGCAGGCAGTGCTCACGCGCGGCTTTGCCTTTGTGCAAAATCAGTCGGGCGACATCATCAGCAACGCCAACCAGCTACATACCGGCGAAGCCGTGTCACTTACTTTTGGCACGGGCGCAGCGGACGCGACCATTGATAAAATTACGCCACCAAACCGCTAACATCTGGTGCAATTCCAACACCCGAAATGTTCCTAAAAAACACTTAATTTAACCCGTTTTTAATCACAACCTTTTTCGATGCTCTGAAAGCCTTATAAATAAAGGCTTTCAGAGGCGTAATTTTTTCTCGGGGTGAAAACGTGCGTAAATTGCTTTATTTTTTTGTGCATTTTTGCATTTTTGCATTTTTGCATTTTTGCATTTTTGCAACGATATTTTTAAGAATATTTACACTTTATGATTGGTTTTGCTTTTAATTCGGTAGATAATTGCGTCCTTGTCATTTTGCGTATTGATTTTTAATGTCATCTCCTACTGGCAGTAAATCCAAACTTTCCGTACTCACCTTAGCCGCACTTGGTGTTGTGTTTGGCGACATTGGCACCAGCCCGTTGTATACCATCAAAGAAGTTTTTTCGGTCAGCACGCATCCCGTGCCTCTGACTGAGGCCAACATGTACGGCATTTTATCGCTCATCGTGTGGGCGCTGATTATGGTGGTTTCAGTTAAATATGTGGCCTTTATCATGCGTGCCGATAACCGTGGTGAAGGCGGCATTATGGCCTTGCTGGCGTTGGCAAGCCAAAGCGCTGAAGGCGATGCCAAAAAACGCAAAATCATCATGACCTTAGGCATTTTAGGTGCCTGTATGTTTTATGCCGACGGCATGATTACACCGGCCATTTCGGTGCTGTCAGCGATTGAAGGGCTAGAACTCGCCGCACCGATTTTGCACCCCATGATTTTACCCATCACCCTCATCGTGCTATTCGGCTTATTCTGGACGCAAAGTAAAGGCACCGCACTCGTCGGTGCTTTTTTTGGCCCCGTTATGCTCATTTGGTTTGGCACGCTGGGCGTACTTGGGCTTTTGGGCATTATGCAAAACCCTGCTATTTTGCATGCACTCAACCCCATCTATGGCATTAAGTTTTTTGCAGTCAGCCCTTGGATTGCTTTTGTGGCGCTAGGCGCGGTGGTGCTGGCGGTAACCGGCGCTGAAGCTTTATATGCGGACATGGGCCATTTTGGACGCATTCCAGTTCGCCTTGCTTGGTTTGGCTTTGTGTTGCCGGCGCTTATTCTTAATTATTTTGGGCAAGGCGCATTAGTGTTGCTTGACCCAAGCAACATTAAAAATCCTTTTTACCTGCTTGCCCCCACGTGGATGTTGTATCCATTGATTATTTTAGCCACCATGGCCGCCGTGATTGCTTCACAGGCTGTGATTACTGGCGCATTTTCGGTGTCACGCCAAGCCTTGCAATTGGGCTTTTTTCCGCGCATGCATGTTGAGCACACTTCTGAAAATGAAGAGGGGCAAATCTACATGCCGCGCGTGAACTGGGGTTTGATGCTGGCCGTGATGGTGTTAGTGATTAGCTTTCAATCTTCTGGTAGTTTGGCCGCCGCTTATGGAATTGCGGTCACAGGCGACATGGTCATTACCACCTTGCTGGCAGGTTTTGTGTTTCATTCCATATGGGGTTGGAGCAAACTACGCACCGGCGCACTGGTGATTTTATTTTTAACTATCGACATCGCCTTTTTTAGCGCCAATGTATTAAAAATCCCAGATGGCGGTTGGGTGCCACTAGTGATTGGCATGATTATTTTTACCCTAATGCTCACATGGAAAACCGGTCGGACCATGGTCTACACCCGGCTTAAAAATGAAGCTATGGAACTTGCCCCCTTTATTGAAGCCATCGGCGCGCATCCGCCAACGCGCGTTTCGGGCAGTGCCATTTTCATGACACCTAACCCAGACGGTGTACCGCACGCAATGCTACACAACCTCAAGCACAATAAAGTGTTGCATGAAAAAGTCGTCATCCTGACAGTGAAGTTTTTAGATTACCCGCACACAACCCCTGAAGAACGTGTCAGCCTAGAAACGCTGCCGCATGAATTTTACAAAGTTACAGTACGCTATGGCTTTAAAGATGACCCCGATTTGCCTCGTGATTTAGTCAGTTGTCGTGAGCAGGGCTTGGTGTTAGAAGCCATGGACACTTCATATTTCATTGGTAAAGAAATCCTCATTGCCAGCGAAAAATTTGGCATGGCCAATTGGCGCAAAAAAATCTTTATTGGCTTATTTAGAAGTGCTGAGACGATTACCAACCAGTTTAAATTACCACCGAACCGCGTTGTCGAACTTGGTTCGCAACTCAAAATATAACTAAGCTTGGCTCGCAATTTAAAATATAGTTTTTTCACGTTCAACCAAATCAGCGTACATACGTTAACGTAATTTATTGCGCTATGTGATATTTTTGCATTAAGGAATCGCTCATGAAAAAAATCGCCTTTGTATTTTTTGCCCTAGTCTCGTTACAACTTAGCGGTTGCGCCACCACCACCAAAGATAGTGTTTCAGGCGTAAAGCGCTCACAATTTATGCTGTTGCCTTCCGGTACGGTCGATAAAATGTCAGCCCAAGCCTACACAGAATCCTTACAGACTGCAAAAAAGAAAAACACCCTCAATGCCGACACAGCGCAACTAGAGCGCGTTCGCACCATCTCAAACCACCTTATTGCACAAGTTGGCGTCTTTAGGCCTGATGCAGTCCAATGGAATTGGGAAGTGAACGTAGAAAAAGATGACCAAGTCAATGCCTACTGCATGCCGGGTGGCAAAATCATGGTGTATACCGGCCTTATTGAAAAACTCAATGCCACCGATGATGAGCTCGCAGCGGTGATTGGCCATGAAATCGCCCACGCCTTGCGTGAGCATGGTCGCGAGCGTATGTCACAAGCCTATGTACAACAATTTGGCCTACAGGCGCTTTCTGCGTTTGTCACCAAAGGCGCGGCGGGCGGCGCAATTATGCAAGGCGCTGGCATGGGTAGCCAGCTCTTTTTTGCCCTACCTAACGGGCGCGAACAAGAGCGTGAATCAGACAAAATTGGGTTAGAATTGGCCGCACGTGCAGGCTACAATCCAGACGCTGCGGTGACTTTATGGCAAAAAATGGGCGCGCAGTCTAAAAATTCACCGCCTGAATTTTTTAGCACCCACCCCGCCAGTGAAAATCGCATTGCCGAACTTAAAGCACTTGCACCTAAAGTCAGGCCGCTCTACGAAGCAGCAAAACAAACCAAATAAATTTGCGACTTAATCGATAGTTACCAAAAAGCGCGTTTCAATAACGCGCTTTTTGTTTTTGGCGATTTCTTGATATAGGTTAAAATAACGTTTTGTTTATTTTCCTTTCATCAGAGAGCCCCATGGACCCACGTCAAAGCATTATCGAAGCCGCGTTTGAAGAGCGCGCAAACATCAACCCAGCCAACGCCAGCGCTGAAATCAAAACGACTGTTGCATCCGTCTTAGCTGATTTAGATGCAGGCACATTGCGGGTTGCCAGCCGCATTGCTGACAGCCAACAATGGGAAACACACCAATGGTTGAAAAAAGCCGTGCTGTTGTCATTCCGCTTAGAAGATAACGTGCTTTTGGATGATGGTGTGACGAAATACTATGACAAAGTGCCACCAAAATTTGCCAACTACACTGAAGATGACTTTAAAGCCGGTGGTTTCCGTGTGGTGCCCAATGCCATCGTGCGCCGCGGTTCTTTTATTGCAAAAAATACCGTGTTAATGCCGTCTTATGTAAATATTGGCGCATACGTGGGCGAAGGCTCTATGGTTGATACTTGGGCGACGGTTGGTTCATGCGCGCAAATTGGCAAAAACGTGCATTTAAGTGGCGGCGTAGGCATTGGCGGTGTATTAGAGCCAGTGCAGGCCGGACCTACCATTATTGGTGATAATTGCTTTGTTGGCGCACGTTCTGAGGTGGTGGAAGGCGTGGTGGTGGAAGATAACTGCGTCATCTCCATGGGTGTGTATATTGGCCAAAGCACTAAAATTTATGACCGCGAAACAGGTGAAGTATTCTACGGCCGCGTACCGGCTGGTTCTGTTGTGGTTTCAGGTAACTTGCCTTCAAAAGACGGTAGCTACAGTCTTTACTGCGCGGTTATCGTAAAAAAAGTAGATGCTAAAACCTTGGGTAAAGTCGGCATTAACGAGTTATTACGCGGCATTTAATTGGCGCGACTGTTGACGCGTCACAGCGTGAACATACCTGAACATAAGTGTTGTAATTTTGACATTTTTGCTTTAAACCGACGAACAACCGCAACGTAGCAAAACCAATAAAAAAGGCTGCAAGCAAGCAAATAAGCGCTTCTGCAGCCTTTTTCACATCTATTGCAAACGCGTCCTTGATGCATGGCATAGACATTGCAATGACTCTATCATCTAGTTACTTATAGGGATTATCTGAATATTCCATTTAGATAATTTAAAAAATAAAATGAGTCATTACAACCATGAATTGATCGCACTGGCGATTGCGTTTAGCTACTTTGCAGCGTTAATGATGCTGAGCATCATCAATAAGCTCAATAAATCGCTTTCGCATGATAAAAAAGCTCTGCTCATCTGTAGCGCGCTCATTATTGGTAGCAGCTTATGGGCGATTCAACTCATTAATGCTTTTGCACTGCCGAGTTCAAGCGACATGCAATCTGGTACATCGTCCATCGCGTACATAGCACTTTCATGGCTCGCTGCGTTTATTTTTGCTGCCATTTTGCTCTACATCACCAGTCGCCCCACCCTACCCACCAAAACACTCTCTGCTGGCGGCACATTGGCTGGTGCCAGCGCAGGTGCCATTGTATTTTTTAGTATTTATGCCAACCACGCAGAAGCTGCCATGACATTTACGCCAGCAACCAGTTTAATTGCCATCGCCACTTGCGTGGTCGCGGCGATCATTGGCATGATGCTGATATTTTGGTTAAAAAATCAGCATGGTAAATTTTCTTTCTTAGCTAAATCAATGCTGGCACTGATGGTGGCTTTTACTGCCATTGGTGTTCATCTGACTTATTCTTCAGCAGTTGCAACGGGTTCGACCGCTGAAAACGCCAACATTGCACAATTTAATAGCTCACTTGGCTTAATTTGCCTGTTTTTAGTGGGCGTGCTGATTACGGTTTTTTACGAGAAGTTTAGCAACAATCCGCTCAGTTTTACCAAAACCAACCTACCTGAGTCGTTGCCAGTTGCCTTTGAAGCGCCAACTGTGGACATGAGCCAACTGGCACTCATTGATACGCTCACCCAATTGCCTAACCGCTACGCATTGATGCAGCATCTTGAAACCGCCACAAAACGCAGCCAACGTAATGGCAATAGTTTGGCCGTAGCGTTTATTGATGTGGATAACTTTAAACCGATTAACGACACGCATGGCCATAAAGTTGGCGATGAAGTCTTGCAAAAAATTGCTAAACGTTTAGTGACGGCGGTGCGCGGCTGTGATGAAGTCGCACGTATTGGCGGTGATGAATTTATTGCGATTATTCAAGATGTTGAACACGATGAAGACTGCATCGCCATCGTTGAGCGCATGGTGCATTCGGTACGTGAATCTTGCATCATCAACCACACTGAAATGCACTTGTCGGTTTCTGTTGGCGTAGCCATCTACCCCAAATGCGGCGATATTGATGAACTCATCAGCGCGGCTGACACGGCCATGTACCGTGCCAAAAAAGACGGCAAAAATCAATTCCGCTTTTTTGATGAAGAAATCGCCATGGCTTCAGACCAATTGATTGAGTTTCAATATGATTTAAGAAACGCGCTGGCCAATGATGAATTTGTATTGCATTATCAAATGAAAATTGACAGCATCACCAGAATGCCAATCGGTGCAGAAGCCTTTTTACGCTGGCAGCATCCCATCAAAGGCTTGCTGCAACCGCCAGAATTTATGGAAGCTGCCGAGCGCTTTGGTTTGAGCTATGCCATTAATAACTGGGTGAATGAAGAGTGCTGCCGCACCTTGCAAGAATTACAGGCACTCAATATCCCTTTCACCATTGCCATTAACTTATCGCATCAGCAAATCATCAACCCGAATTTGGTGAAAGACATGACTGAAATGCTTGAGCGCTTTAACCTGCCGACTTCAAGTGTGATTTTTGAACTCACTGAAGCCGCAGCCATTAAAAATCAGTCGCTGTTTCATGCGCAGCTGGCCCGATTCAAAGCCGCCAATATTAAAGTGGCCATTGATGACTTTGGCACGCAATCTTCAAGCATTGCCAACTTGCAAAATCTGCAAGTGAGCGAACTGAAATTAGACCCTACGTTCACGGCCAATATTGAAAATAACCATAAAATTCGCAGCATCATTCAAGCGATTATTGAGTTGGCACACGTGCTTGAGCTTAACGTGGTGGCAGAAAGCATTGAAACCGAAGACCAACGCAGAATTCTAGCAGAGCTGGGGTGCGACCACATGCAAGGCTATTTATTCTCACGCCCTTTGCCGAGAGATCGCTTGATTAGCTTACTGAAAAACTTGAATTTACGTTTTGAAGAGTCAGGTGTATTTTTTGCCAAAAATATTGAAGAAGCCGTTCATTAATTTAAAAAATTATCGGGGTGAAAGCATGTCTTTTTAATGCCATTTTTACCCAAACCTTTTTCGATGCTCTGCAAGCCTTATAAATAAAGGCTTGCAGAGCATATATTTTTTCTCGTACAAGTTTAGTGTGCTTATAATCAATTTTTAAACAGGCACATTTGCATAAATTCAGCAGTAATCTGTAATGCTGTTAAAATACACTTTTACATTTTAACGCGAATCCTATGCAGCTATTTGGCATTCCCAATTGCAACACCGTCAAAAAAGCCCGTGACTGGCTAGCGAGCCACCAGATTGCTTACGAGTTTCATGATTTCAAAAAAAATGGCATCAGCCAAACGCTACTTGAAAACTGGCTCACTCAACGCCCTTGGGAAAAGATGGTGAATCGCGCGGGCATGACGTGGCGCAATTTGTCAGACGCTGAAAAAGCTGCCGTCGTTGATGCGCAATCTGCCATTCAGCTGATGTTGGCAAAACCGTCCGTGATTAAACGCCCTGTGCTAGTGAAAAACGGCAATATTATTGGCCTTGGTTTTGATGAAGCCACTTACATAGAATTATTCAAATGAGCAAAACACTCGAATTAGCCATCGATTTATTAAAACGCCAATCCAACACGCCTGAAGATGCTGGCTGTCAGGAACTGATGATTTCACGCCTTGAACCGCTGGGCTTCAACATTGAGCGCATGCGCTTTGGCAATGTAGATAATTTTTACGCACGCCGCGGCACTACTGCGCCTTTAATCGTATTTGCAGGCCATACTGATGTGGTGCCGACGGGCCCACTGGATAAATGGCACACGCCACCGTTTGAACCAACCATTAAAGACGGCATGCTCTACGCGCGCGGTGCGGCAGATATGAAAACGTCACTGGCCGCTTTTATCACCAGCATTGAAGAATTTATCGCCGAAAATCCCAACCACGCAGGTTCTATCGGCCTGCTGATTACCTCAGATGAAGAAGGCGTGGCGGTCGATGGCACGGTAAAAGTGGTAGAAGCGTTAAAAGCGCGCGGTGAACACTTTGATTACTGCATCGTCGGCGAACCCACCAGCAATAAAGTGGTTGGCGACATGATTAAAAACGGTCGCCGCGGCTCGCTTTCAGGCAAGCTCACGGTAAAAGGCGTGCAAGGCCATATCGCTTATCCGCATTTGGTAAAAAACCCCATCCACTTAGTTGCCCCCGCCATTAAAGACATGGTCGAAACCGTGTGGGATAACGGAAACGAATATTTTCCGCCAACCTCTTGGCAAATTAGCAATATGAACGGCGGCACAGGCGCCACCAACGTAGTGCCGGGCGAAGTGGAAATTTTATTTAACTTCAGATTTTGCCCAGAACTTAATGGCGCAGGCAGCACAGAAGCCAATTTAAAAGAGCGCGTCCACAGCATTTTAGACCAGCACGCCTTGAACTATGATTTGGAGTGGGAATACTCCCCACCCTACATCACCCCGCGCGGCAACTTGGTGGATGCGATTGAAGAAGCCATTCAAATCGCTTATGGCATCAAGCCAGAACTCTCCACCACCGGTGGCACTTCGGATGGACGTTTTATTGCCGACATTTGCAAACAAGTGATTGAATTTGGCCCACTGAATGCCACCATCCATAAACTCAATGAATGTGTGGGCGTAGCTGATATTGAGCCGCTCAAAGAAACCTACAAACTGACCATGGAAAAGCTGTTATTGGCCGCAGATGAACGCAGATGAACGCAGATTAGAAATAAATGCCATCTGTGAGAAAATCATTGGTTGCGCGTTCAATGTTTCTAATACATTAGGTACTGGTTTTTTAGAAAGAGTGTATGAAAATGCGTTATGCTTAGAACTTAATCAGGCAGGCTTGCAAGTTGAGCAACAAAAATTAATTCAAGTTAACTATAAAAATGTGATTGTTGGTGATTTCATTGCTGATATTTTAGTCAATAACGCAGTGATTATTGAGCTTAAAGCTCAAAAACACTTAGACGATGCTTATCAAGCACAATGCATCAATTATTTAAAAGCAACACAACTCAATATTTGCTTGCTAATTAACTTCGGTAAGCCTCGCGTTGAAATAAAGCGAATCGTATTTAATTTTTAATCTGCGCTCATCAGCGTTTATCAGCGGCTAAAGTAATGACGACCCATCTAACCACAACTGAACTCCACACCATTCGCGATTGGCTGCGCTTTGCCGTCAGCCAGTTTGAAAATTCTGATATTTTTTACGGCCACGGCACAGACAACAGTTACGATGAAGCGGTTTGGCTCATCATGAGCGCGCTACATTTGCCGATGGAAACCTTGAATAACTTTCTTGATGCGCGCCTAACCAAACCAGAGCGCGACAAACTGGCGCAGTTCATTGAGCAGCGCATCACCCAACACACGCCAACCGCATACTTGCTCAAAGAAGCGTGGCTACAAGGCTTCAAATTCTATGTGGATGAACGCGTGCTGATTCCGCGCTCGTTCATTGCCGAGTTACTAGCCAATGATTTAAGCCCTTGGATTGAGTTTCCAGAAATGATTGAAAGCGCAGCAGACATCTGTACCGGCAGCGGCTGTTTAGGCGTGTTGTTGGCGAATAGTTTTCCTAATGCGGCAATTGATGTGATTGATATTTCGCAAGATGCGATTGATGTGTGCAACATCAACATTGCGAATTACGGTTTAGAAAATCAAGTGACAGCCATCAAATCAGATATGTTTAGCGCACTAAAAGATGAAAATCATGTCTGCAAAAAATACGACATCATCATCAGTAATCCACCGTATGTGGATGCGCCTTCAATGGCAGTACTGCCTGCAGAATACCAAAACGAGCCACAGCTGGCGCTTGGTAGCGGCACAGCGGGCTTAGACCACACGCACACGCTATTGCGTGAAGCGGCGAATTACCTGAATGATGACGGCATATTGATTGTAGAAATTGGCCATAATCGTGAAGCGCTGGAAGCCGCTTACCCCAACACCATGTTCAACTGGCTAGAAACGTCATCTGGCAATGAGTTTGTATTTTTACTCACCAAAGACCAGTTAAATTAAGAGACCAGTTAATTTAAATTAATTTTTACCCTATTCTCACGCACCATTCACCAGGCCACTCTATTTTGAATTCCACCCAAACTGCTACGCCCACCCTTACATGGCAAGAAGCAGGCAAAACTAAAACCAGCGCTTGGCACTCTGAAAACAATGCGCCAACCCCAAAACGCATACAAATTGCGGACGACACCATTAAAGCCGATGACGCCTACAAACTCTGTTGCGAAGGCACAGCGTTGCTATGGCGAGGTGACTTTCAAAATGCTAAACATCTATTGCAAGCGTTATCGCGCCGCATAGACCGGCCCGGTAAAAAGCCCAAAAAAGCCGCCAGTACCATGCTAGAAGCGTTTCATTTACATCGCCAGGCACAGTCGCAAAAAGCACGTATTTTGGGCATGTTAGTCATTGAATTAAGTGTTGGCTACAACATTAACTTACGCCGCGCACCCGATGTTAAAGCAGCTTGCGAGCACGCTTATGGCAAAAGCACAGAAAATATCATCGTTTCATTACGCGAGATTTTAGGCCTCATCGGTGCTTATGAATGGCACAAAAATGGCGTTGATATTCCTGCCATCAACAATAAAATCTACCCTAGTTATGGCGTGTTTTCACCAATTCGTGGGGAATATTTAGACTTGGTCGATACCGCACCGCTGCCCGTGCCCTGCAACCTTGCGTTTGACATTGGCACCGGCACTGGCGTGCTGGCAGCCGTGCTGGCTAATCGCGGTATCACCAAAGTGGTTGCCACCGACAACTCGCACCGCGCCTTAGATTGCGCGCTGTTTAACATCAACCAACTTGGCTTAAAAAACAATGTCGCGCTGGTAGAAGCCGATTTATACCCAAAAATTGATTACGGCAACGCCGATTTAATCGTCTGTAATCCGCCGTGGCTGCCTGCACATCCGAGTTCCGCGTTAGAATCAGCCGTGTACGATGAAAAAAGCAAAATGCTGAAAGGCTTTTTAAATGGCCTCAACGCACGCTTAAGCAAAACGGGTGAAGGCTGGCTGATTCTCTCTGACTTTGCCGAACACTTAGGCTTAAGAACGCGTGAAGAACTCTTGAGCTGGATTGAAAACGCAGGTTTAACAGCGATTGACAGAATCGACACCAAAGCCAAACACAGCAAAACACTCGATGCCAGCGACCCGCTACACGCAGCGCGTAAGGCTGAGGTGACTTCATTGTGGCGGTTGGGAAGAATCTAACGAAAAAACGCATTTTGACGTGTTTTTGCTCACCAACCTTTTGAGCTGCTCTGCGAGCCTTTATTTACAAGGCTTCCAGAGGCATAATATTCTCTCGAGAGAAAATGCATAGCTAAATCAGAAAAAAATAAGGTTAAAAAACAGTTTTTAGTCTTTACCACCACAAGGTTGTTTAGTGCAAACGCCGTAAATGGTCAGCGAATGATCTTGCATTTCGAAGCCAAATTTTTCTGCCGCTACTTTTTGTCTTTTTTCAATTTCGGCATCGTAAAACTCTTCCACACGGCCGCATTTAATGCAGACGATATGGTCGTGATGATTGCCGCCATTGAGTTCAAACACCGCTTTACCGCTTTCAAAATGGTGTCGAATCAGCAAGCCTGCTTGCTCAAACTGCGTAAGTACACGATAAACCGTTGCTAAACCCACATCCTCGCCTGCTCCTATCATCACTTTATAAATATCTTCAGCCGATAAATGGCGGTCTTTGCTGTTTTCAAACAGGCTTAAAATTTTAAGCCGCGGCAGGGTCGCTTTGAGTCCTGCGTTTTTTAAGTCAGATGGATCATGCATACGCGTGTGCTCTTAATAAAATGAACGGCAAAAAGCCCGTAAAAGTGGTACCAGAATTTTGGGGGTTCAATGTCAACGTGTTATATTAACGCTTATTCAAATTAAAGTCATATTATGCGTATTTTATCTTTTTTGCGTTACCCCATCATCCTGTTAGCCCTGCTTTGCACTGCGTGCGGCACTGCACTGCCCACCGTTAAACCATTTAAGCTGGATGTACAGCAGGGTAACGTGGTGACGTCTAAAATGTTGTTGCAATTGCGCCCCGGCATGACCAAATCACAAGTGCGCTTTATTATGGGCACACCGCTCATTCAGGATAGTTTTCACGGTAACCGTTGGGATTATGTTTACCAAATGCGCGAAAGCGGCAAAATCACCGAGCAACGCCGCGTGATTTTAGACTTTGAAAACGAATTATTAAAATCTGTGCGTGGTGATGTTGCACCCTCAGCCAGCGATAAAGCGACGACAGAATCAGCAGCGCCAAATGCTGGCCCGCGCACCATCAACCCCACGCCAAAACCTCAAGAAAAAGGGATGTTGGATAAACTGAAATTCTGGAAAAAAGATGAAGTCGCACCTGCGATTGAGACTAAACCTGCTGAGACAAAATCGGGCGACACCAAACCGGCAGAAGATGTAAAGCAAACGCTTGAAGCCTTTGAACCACCTGCAGCGACTGAAAGCATAGACATGACTGCCCCAGCTGAGTTAACGCCAACGCCACAAGAAGAAGTGAAATCAATTTTAGCTGTGCCAATTGAAGGCATTGCCCTGCCAGCACCGGTGATTGAAACACCTGCAGCACCTGAAACAGCGCCTGTTGAGCGTAAGCCTGCTGTAGCGCCTGCCAAAATTGAACCGGCAAAAGTAGCGCCTGAAAAAGTAGTTCCACCTGCGCCAACGGTTGAAGAAATAAAACCGGTTGAAAAAGCAGTGGAAAAAGCGATAGAAACACCCAAGGCCAGCACAGCGGCAGAAGCGCTTCCTGCAAAAGCCGATACAAAACCGATTGTAAAAGAAGTCGCAAAACCAAAACCTGTGCCTAGCCCAATTGAGCCAGACATGAGCGATTTACCAGACGAAGGCTCACCCACCTTCTTCGACAAAATGCTTGAAAAGATTGGTTTTTAAAATTAGGTATTCATAAATGATGGCAAACCCTTTAAAAGTCGTTATCGCTGGTTGCACTGGCCGCATGGGGCATGTGTTACTTGAAAGCGTATTTGCTGATGCTGATCTCAAACTGCACGGCGCGCTCGATAGAGCAGGCAACCCGCAACTAGGCCGTGATGCTGGCGAACTGTTTGGTAAAAATTCAGCGGTTAAAATCACCGATAACATGGATGAGGCGTTAAAAAATGCCGATGTGTTGGTCGATTTCACGCGTCCTGAAGCCAGTATGCAATATCTTGCCGCTTGCGAAAAAGCCAAAGTAAAATTAGTCATCGGCACAACAGGATTTTCTGCTGAAGAAAAAACCACCATCGCAAAAGCCGCCGAAAACATCAGCATCGTGTTTGCACCCAACATGAGCGTGGGCGTCACGCTACTCATCAATTTAGTGGAGCAAGCGGCCAAGGTGCTGGCGAATGGCTACGACATTGAGGTGGTTGAAATGCATCATCGTCATAAAGTGGATGCGCCTTCTGGCACCGCGCTACGCTTGGGTGAAGCCGCTGCACATGGCATTGGTAAAGCCTTAAGCGAGTGCGCGGTTTATGCGCGTGAAGGTGTGACAGGTGAACGCGAGGCAGGAACGATTGGTTTTGCCACGCTACGTGGGGGCGATGTGGTGGGCGACCACACAGTGGTGCTGGCAGGCGTTGGTGAGCGCGTTGAACTCACGCACAAAGCCAGCAGCCGTGCCACCTTTGCTCTGGGCGCATTACGTGCCGCCAAGTTTTTGGCCGACAAAAAAACTGGGCTATACGACATGCAAGATGTACTCGGTTTTAAATAATTTTCTAAGTTACCTTTAGCGTCAAAAATAAAGTGCTTTTCTGCACTAAAATCTCCCGAGAAAAAATAAATGCTCTGGAAGCCTTATAAATAAAGGCTCTCAGAGCATCAAAAAAGGTTGTAGTTAAAAAACGTGTGTTATAAGCAGTTAATGCTTAACCGCGCCCACGATTTCTATCGCTTTTTTTCTGCATGGCTGGCGCATTTAAATCACTCCCTTGACGCACCCGGCGGTTGGCAGGTCTTTTGGGTTTATTGCTATTAATCGCAGGTTTTTTAGTCGCTGAATTCGGTGCATTGTTACCACGATATGAGGTACGCTCACCGGCTTCGCGTGGTGGTCTATCCAGCGCACTCACGCGCTGTTTGCGTACTTTAGGCACAAAAACGCTGGTGGCTTTGTCCTTTTCGCGCTGTGTCAGTTGCCTTAACGGTGCATTTGGTACAGGCAAGCCCGCCCACTCTAACAAGCCCACCACTTCTTTTTGCTCAAGTTTTAACATAGTGCCGCGCTTCACACGCGGCGGCAAATTCACCGGACCAAAGCGCACACGCATGAGGCGGCTCACAGGTAGTTGAAACGCTTCAAACAAACGACGCACTTCACGGTTGCGACCTTCACGCAAAATTACTTGATACCAATGATTAGCGCCCTCGCCGCCTTGCGGGCGGATGCTATCAAAACTGGCTGGGCCATCTTCCAACTCAATGCCTTCAGTCAATTGTGTCATTTGGCCTTCGGTCAGTTCACCAAAAATACGCACGGCGTATTCACGCTCCACTTCATAGCGCGGGTGCATAAAGTGGTTTGCCAACTCGCCAGACGTGGTAAAAATCAGCAAGCCACTTGTATTCATATCCAAACGGCCAATGGCAATCCATTTGCCGTGCTTTACTTTTGGCAATTTATCAAACACGCTGGCGCGCCCTTCAGGGTCATCTTGGCTGACAATTTCACCTTCTGGCTTATGGTAAATCAGCACTTGCGGCAACTCTGCCTCAAAAGGCAACTTGAGTGGGCGGCTATCTAAGCGCACCACATCATGCTCAGTCACGCCTTGCCCAACCACAGCAGGTTTTCCATTCACCGTAACACGACCGCTTTCTATCAACAACTCCATATCGCGCCGTGAACCCAAGCCAGCCAACGCTAATAGCTTGTGTAGGCGCTGCGTGGGCGCGGGTGGCGCATTTTCATCGATTTCAATTTTCTTGAAATCGGTTTTGGGGCGACGTGGTGTTGCTTGTGGGTCGCGCTGGGTTTTAAAGGGACGTGCCATAATGATGTGCTAACTTAATTGAATGGGATGCATTTTACCGCATAAGCTGGCAATTGGATTATTTATCAACCCGTTCGTGCTGAGCTTGGTCGTTGCGGCATTTTAACGACCAAGCTCAGCACGAACAGTATTAGCGAATATGGCTAACTATCGAGCGGCATTTCTTGCTGGGCAAAATCTTCCATTGGTGGCAACTCTGCCAGCGAGCGTAAATTCAAATCATCTAAAAAATGTTTGGTCGTTGCATATAGAGATGGTCTGCCCGGCACTTCACGATGACCCACCACATCAATCCAGTCGCGCTCTTGCAACTGGCGCATCACATTCGGGTTCACTGCCACACCGCGAATTTCTTCAATATCGCCACGTGTCACAGGCTGGCGGTAGGCAATAATAGCTAGTGTTTCCATCACCGCGCGTGAATATTTTGGCTGCTTTTCGGGGTTTAGTCGCACAATAAATTCGCTATATTCTGCTTTTGCCTGAAAGCGGTAACCGGTTGCCACTTGCACCAGTTCCATCGTGCGCGGCTCCCAGTCTACCTTCAACTCATCCAATAGCATGCGCAAAGTGGCACGCTCCATGCGCCCTGCAAACAGCTTGAGCATATCATCCAAACTCAATGGTTGTGGTGAAGTGAGCAAAGCCGCTTCAAGCACTTGCTTCATTTCTATGATATTTTCGGGTTCTTTCATTACAATTCTCTAAATATCTAATTCAATGTAGGCGCGCAATTTATTGCGCGAATTCAGCAATCATTACCGTCGCTTTCGCGCAATAAATTGCGCTCCTACCCATTCACCTGCAAATAAATCGGCGAAAAAGCTTCTTGTTGGGTAATGCGAATTAAGCCTTCTTTTGCCAGCTCTAAAATGGCTAAAAAATTCACCACCAGCTTTGGCAAACCATCATTCACGATATCAAAAAGCTGTGAAAACTCCACCAAACCATCGGTTTTTAAGCGGCGTAAAATCTGGCTCATGTGCTCACGCACGGATAACTCCGCGCGGCCAATTTTGTGGTGGCTATTCAGTTTGGCGCGCTTTAACACATTGCGCCACGCTTCTGCCAATTCATCTAAGCTCACTTCAGGCGGCTTAATCTCAGAGATATGTTGATAATATGCCGCCGCCACACTTAACTCTTCGCCCACTTTAGGCATTTCATCCAGCCCTTGCGCGGCTAGCTTAATCGCTTCATATTCCATCAAACGGCGCACTAACTCAGCGCGCGGGTCATCTTCTTCAGCAATTTCGGCAGGTTTTGGCAACAACATGCGCGATTTAATTTCAATGAGCATGGCTGACATCAGCAAATAATCGCCCGCCAGTTCAAGCTTAATCGCTTTCATTTTCTCCACATACACCATATATTGGCGAGTTAAATCCGCCATGGGAATATCCAGAATATCCAGATTATGCTTGCGGATGAGATACAACAACAAATCGAGCGGACCTTCAAACGACTCTAAATACACTTCCAGCGCATCAGGCGGAATGTATAAATCTTGCGGCAGTTCGGTGAGAAGTTCGCCTTTGATTTTTGCGTTGATGGAGGTTTCTAACAAAATGTCCGCTCTTAACTATAACTCAAACCCATAGCATCGCGCACATCGCGCATCGTCTCACGCGCAAGTTTCCGCGCTTTTTCACAACCTTCAGCCACAATATTTTTCACCAAAGTCGGGTCTTCGGCATATTGTGCGGCGCGCTCTTGAATGGGTTTGAGTTCTTTTAACACGCCTTCAATCACTGGGCCTTTACATTCAATGCAGCCAATAGTGGCGCCTTTACAGCCCATTTGCACCCAATCTTTTACATTGTCTTCAGAATAAATTTCATGCAGTTGCCAAACGGGGCATTTCGCAGGGTCGCCTGGGTCGGTGCGGCGAATACGCGCTGGGTCGGTAGGCATGGTTTTGATTTTTTTGGCGATTGTCTCAGGATTTTCACGCAATGAAATGGTGTTGTTATATGACTTAGACATTTTTTGCCCATCTAAGCCCGGCATTTTTGAGGCAGGCGTGAGTTTATATTCTGGCTCTACCAAAATAATTTTGCCGCCACCTTCAAGGTAACCAAGCAAGCGCTCTTTGTCGCCCATGCTCATGCCTTGTTGCTCTTCTATCATCGCGCGTGCTGATTCCAACGCTTCTTCATCGCCGCTTTGTTGGTAGGCGTTACGCATTTCTTCATATAGCGCTGCACGTTTGCTGCCCAGCTTTTTAATGGCGGCTTCGGCTTTTTCTTCAAAACCTTTTTCTTTGCCATAAATGTGGTTAAAGCGGCGGGCGATTTCACGTGTAAATTCAATATGCGGAATTTGGTCTTCGCCCACGGGTACTTGCGTGGCTTTGTAAATTAAAATATCCGCGCTTTGTAGTAAAGGGTAGCCCAAAAAGCCGTAAGTAGATAAATCTTTATTCGATAGTTTTTCTTGCTGGTCTTTATAAGTCGGCACGCGCTCAAGCCAACTTAAAGGCGTAATCATGCTCAATAAGGTATGTAGCTCAGCATGTTCTGGCACGCGCGATTGAATAAAAATAGTGGCGTTCGCTGGGTCAACCCCTGCAGCGAGCCAATCAATAACCATTTCCCACACGCTTTCTTCAATGATTTCAGGCGTATCGTAATGTGTCGTCAGCGCGTGCCAATCAGCCACAAAAAATAAACACTCATGCTCATGTTGTAGGCGTATCCAGTTTTTGAGTACGCCGTTGTAATGCCCTAAATGCAGGTTGCCTGTTGGGCGCATGCCCGATAAAACGCGTTCGATTGCCATGTGCTAAAAAACCTTAAATGTAATGTGTGATGATTATAACAAGTTAACAAAACTATAGATGAAGTTAGAAGCAAGGTTCACCAGTGGGCCCAGCACCATGCCTAACACGCCCGTAAAAAGTAGCGCGATTAAAATAAAAAAACCGTAGCGCTCAATTTGCGCAAAAGGCCGTGCAAGATGATGTGGTAATAAACTCACCGCAATACGGCCGCCATCCAGCGGCGGTAGCGGCAATAAATTTAACACCATGAGTACAATATTGATGCTCACCCCTGCTTTTGCCATGAGTGCAAGTGGCACGGCAATGGCTTCTGGCGCGCCAATGGCCAACTTAAACATGATTGCCCAAAAAACCGCCATGACAAAATTTGAAGCAGGGCCCGCAGCCGCAACCCATAGCATGTCTTTTTTAGGGTTACGCAAGGCGCCAAAATTAACCGGCACAGGCTTTGCCCAGCCAAATAAAATACCGCCTAACATGACCGTTAAAGCAGGTAGTAAGATGGTGCCGAAAGGGTCAATATGTTTGATTGGGTTTAGGGTAATGCGTCCAGCATTAAAAGCCGTCATGTCGCCAAAATGCCTTGCAGCATAGCCGTGTGCAGCCTCATGCACGGTAATGGCAAATATAATGGGCAGCGCATAAATAATAATTTTCTGTATGATTGATAAGTCCATTTTCTCTAATTTTCTCTTTTAAAATTTTAACCAGTTAAGGTGTTGCGTCATTCTGACGCATCAATCTACCGCATCTAGCCCAAAAGGCGCCAAATCGCCCTGCCCTGCACGAATCAACACCGGTGCTTCTGCAGTCAAATCGATTACCGAAGTAGCCCCTGCCGTGCAGTGACCCGCATCAATCACCAAATCGACCAAACGCTCTAGCCGCTCGCGGATTTCCCATGCTTCGCTCAGCACTTCATCATCCCCTGCAATATGCAATGTCATGCTTAAAAGTGGCGCATCGATGGCTTCTAATATCGCTTGTACAATGGGATGTTGCGGCACGCGAATACCCACCGCGCTACGTTTTGGATGCTGCAATTTGCGCGGAACTTCTTTTGTTGCATTTAAAATAAAAGTATAAGCGCCAGGCGTATTGGCTTTGAGAAGACGAAATTGGCTGTTGCTCACAATTGCATAGTTTCCCAGTTCGCTCAAATTGCGGCACACCAGCGTAAATAAATGTTTATCATCCACACCGCGAATTTGGCGAATACGCGCTTGTGCATCGCCAAAACCCAACATGCACCCCAGCGCGTAGCCGGAATCTGTTGGGTACGCAATCACACCGCCATCTCGTAAAATTTCAGCCGTATGCGTAATTAAGCGCGGCTGCGGATTTTCTAAATGAATATTAAATAGTTGCGACATGGTTTAGGCAGTAACCTCTTGCGCTTCAGGCCAATCTTGCCATACAGGTACGCAATTGGCTGGCAATGGCGGCAAATAGCCCATTTCCATAAAACTGATACCTTGCCCATGATAATCTGACCCTTGCGACGACTTTAACCCAAACTGATGTGCAAGTTTTGCAAATTGCTGGTATTGCGGTGGTGTATGACTACTCGTCACCACTTCTATCGCCACGCCGCCGTAACTTCTAAACTCATGCATCAACAACAGCATATTGATGATGCCTAAATCATAACGGCCCGGATGCGCAATGACAGGAATGCCGCCACTGTCTAAAATAAGTTTTACCGCTTGCTCTAAAGTCATCCACTGATGATTCACAAATCCAGGTTTACCTTTGACCAGATATTTTTTGAAGACTGATTTGGTATCTTTTGCATAGCCTTTTTCAGCCAAAAAGCGGGCAAAATGTACACGCGTGATTATTGATTGCTTGGCGATGGCTTTTGCGCCTTCGTAGGCTTCTGGAATGCCGGCTTTGGCAAGGCTTTCTGCCATTTCTCTTGCACGGGCATCACGGTCGATATGCACTTGATTCAAGGCATTTTTTAAGGTTTCGTTGTCTGGATTGATTTTCAAACCAACAATATGCAACGTGCGCTTTTTCCAAGTGACGGAAATTTCAACACCATTAATCAAGGTAATGCCGTGTTCATCGGCTGCTTGTCTTGCTACTTTCAGGCCACCCACATCATCATGGTCGGTCAATGCCAGCACGTTCACGCCTTGCCTTGCAGCATAAGCCACCAAGTCTTCAGGTGCGAGCATGCCATCAGAAATGGTCGAGTGGCAATGTAAATCAATTTTTAACGACATAAGTCCAATCAAACGTAAATTAAATGCGCAATCACTTATTGTTAAGCGTTGAAATTATCCCTTGCGGCATCTTAGCTATCATAGCAAAATAACGCTTTTCGCTAAAGCACTGTTATACATTGATGTTTTTAACGCACCCATTTTTATTATTACGCTCACCCAATAAGTGATAGCCCATGAAAAAATTCCTGTTTGATTTATTTCCGGTGTTAATGTTCTTTATCACCTTAAAAGTGGCTGAAAAAACCGCCTCAGCCAGCGTTTGGTTGGCAGAAATTTTTTCGGCAGTTGGCTTGGCGGTTACCGTAAAGCCTGATTTAGTGCCGGTGATGCTGGCAACCGTTGCGGTGATTATTGCTACGGTAATTCAAGTGGCCTGGGTTAAATTTAAGCATGGCAAAGTCGATAACATGCTGCTCATTAGCGCAGCGCTAATTGTTTTACTTGGTGGCATGACTTTATATTTTCAAAATGACGGTTTTATTAAATGGAAACCAACCGTGCTTTACTGGCTATTTTCTGTGGTGCTAATTGCTGCAGATTTGTTTTGGCATAAAAACCTCATCAAAGCCATGATGGGCCACGTGATGGAACTGCCAGAACTGGTTTGGAAAAAATTAAATTATTCTTGGGCGGTGTTTTTTATATTGTTAGGCATTCTCAATTTATACGTAGCCTTTAATTACTCTATTGACACTTGGGCGAGCTTTAAGCTGTTTGGCGCCACAGGCATTATGTTTGTATTTATTATTGTACAAACGCTCATGCTCAATAAATATTTGCCGAAAGAGGACACTAAGTAATGTGGTATGCGATTATCGCTGAAGATACACCGAACAGCCTTGAAAAACGCCTAAGCGCTCGGCCAGCACATTTAGCTCGCCTCACCGCGTTGCAAGAGGCGGGCCGTTTGTTATTGGCAGGACCTTTTCCTGCGATTGACAGCACAGATCCAGGGCCTGCAGGCTTTAGCGGCAGTTTAATTGTGGCTGAATTTTCTAGCCTTGCTGCTGCAAACACATGGGCAAACGATGATCCATTTGTACAAGCTGGCGTTTATGCGAATGTGATTGTGAAACCTTTTCGCAAAACGCTACCCTAAGTACTATGTTACCGTCACTTAAGCCTAATGAATTTAATCACTGAAATCACCCATCGCCTGCAAAGCTTAGAACCAACCCAGCTGGAAATTATGGATGAAAGCGCCCAACACCAAGGTCATGCGGGGAATACAGGTGGTGGACATTTCAAACTTAAAATAACAAGCTCGCATTTTTCTCAAAAATCGCAGATAATGCGGCATCGTCTTATTTATCAACTGGTTGCCGACTTAATTCCTAATAAAATTCACGCCTTGAGCATACAAGCACTTGCGCCAAGTGAAGCTTAGCCAATCCTATTTTTTTAATTTTTATCCATGAGGAATCTTGCATGAAATTTACCCAAACCCTAATTGCAGCGGCAATTATCACGTTAGCCCCTGCTGCATTTGCTGCTGAAACCATTGCCACCGTCAATGGTAAAGGCATCAACAAATCTGTTTACGACTACATTGCCAAAGATGCTTCTGCGCGTGGCCAAAAAATTGATGACCAAGTCAAAGCGGCCATCACCAATAAATTAGTGGATTCTGAAATCGTCTACCAAGAAGCCGTTAAACTGGGTCTTGATAAACAATCAGATTACATCGCACGTGAAGAACTCTCACGTCGTGAATTACTCACTTCAGCCTATTTGCAAGATTTTGTGAAGAAAAACCCAATTTCTGAAGCTGACACCAAAGCCGCGTATGAGGAATACAAAAAAGCCTATGGCGACAAAGAATACAGCGCTCGCCATATTTTGGTAAAAACAGAAGCAGAAGCCAAAGAAATTATCGCCAAATTACAAAAAGGCGGTGATTTCGCAAAAACAGCTAAAGAAAAATCACTGGACCCAGGTTCAAAAGATAAAGGCGGCGATTTAGGCTGGTTCTCACCTGCAACAATGGTAAAGCCTTTTAGCGATGCTGTAGCAGCGTTACCAAAAGGCAAAACAACGGCCGAGCCAGTACAAACGCAATTTGGCTGGCATGTCATTAAGTCAATCGACTCGCGTGCAGCACAACCATTGGCTTACGACAAAGTTAAAGATGGCTTACAAAAAAATCTGCAACAACGTAACTTAGAAAAAATGATGGCTGACTTACGCAGCAAAGCTAAAGTTGATATTGCCAAATAAGTTTTAAGGCAGTTATTGCGCACAGAAAGGACTCGGAATCGAGTCCTTTTTTTGTTTAAAAGTAGCTTTAAAATAGCCATAAAAAATCATCAAAAACAACTGTTTTAACACCCAACCTTTTTGATGCCTCTGCAAGCCTTATAAGTAAAGGCTCACAGGGCATAAAAAATTCCTCGCGCTGCCTTTAGCCAAATTAAACAATATTTTTCACTTACTTTATATGCTTTCATAGCTTATCTAGCTCTGCTAGAAACTTTACCTAAAAACCTGACTAAACGATGCGTTAGGTCAAATGCGCCTCATCACAACAATGCCATACTCAAGTTTTGATATCTAATGCCGTTGCTAAAATATTACCGCAACAGGCTTTCATTTTTTATTTATTATGTGCAATAATAAGAATAATTATCATTTACCCTAAAAGTAAGATTGACAATATGCAATTATTATCACAGCTCAATATTGGTGCCCCTGCGGTGATTTCTGCCATTGAAGCAGATGAGTCGCTGTTTCATCGCCTATCTGCGCTTGGGTTTAGAGTGGGCAAACCGCTCAGTATTATTCGGCGGGCCAATTTTAAAGGACCATTACAAGTGCGCCTAGGCACAACGGATGTGATTTTACGCGCTGCCGAAGCCGCGCGCATTCGTATTAATACGCTCTAACATGAAACGTATCGCACTATTGGGCATGCCCAACACGGGGAAATCTACCCTGTTTAATCGCATCAGCGGTGCATCAGCACGCGTAGGCAATTGGCCTGGCATTACCGTAGATTTAATGAGCGCTAAAATTTTAATGGGCGGGCATATTGCTGAACTCATTGATTTACCTGGCATTTATGATTTGCACGGCTTTTCTGAAGACGAACAAGTCGTCCGCCATTTTTTAGCCAATAATGCGCTAGATTTAGTCATTATTTTGCTCAACAGCTCGCAAATTGACCGCCAGCTTTCACTCGTGTTACAAATCCAAAAGCTTAATTTACCCGCCGTGCTGGCGCTCAATATGGCCGATGAGGCCAAACGCGCGGGTATCACCATTGACACTGAAAGCTTGACGCGCGAACTCAACATGCCTGTGATTTCCATCAGCGCAAAATTCGGTGATGGCCTGCCAAAAGCTTTGCAAGCGGCAACCACCATTATCAACCAAAACAAAACCGCCACTGACCCGCAACAAATCAGCCAACTTTTGCAAGAAGACAATCAAATCGAGCGCGAGATGGAGCAATTGATTGCGCATCATGTGCAGATTCCGGCCACGCTGAGCGACAACACCACCGATAAAATTGACCGTATTTTGCTACACAAATGGTTAGGGCTCCCCATCTTTTTTGCGGCGATATTCTTGTTATTTCAGTTTATTTTCACCGCTGGTAAGCCATTGCAAGACGGCTTGGCTTGGGCGCTTGATTTACTGCGCACCGCAGCCCTTGAGCCGCTTTTTGCCAACAGTCCGGCTTGGTTAAGCGGGCTTATGCTGGATGGCATTTTTAATGGTGTGGCCACAGTGGCGGCTTTTGTGCCGATTATTATTCTGTTTTTTTTGGTCATGTCGATGGTAGAAGACAGTGGTTATTTATCACGCGCAGCTTTTCTGATGGATGCGCTCATGGCAAAAATGGGCTTAGATGGCCGCGGTTTTGTGATGATGCTGATGGGCTTTGGCTGCAACGTACCTGCCCTGATGGGAACGCGCATAATGCGTTCAAGACCGATGCGGCTACTCACCATGCTGGTCATTCCGCTCTCGCTTTGTTCTGCGCGATTACAAGTATTCATTTTTATGATTACCGCGCTCTTTACCGCCAAACAAGCGCCTTTTGTGTTGTTCACGCTGTATATCATGAGCTTTGCCACCATGTTTTTAACGGCGGTGTTGTTTCAAGGCCAGTACAAAAATACTGAGCCGTTCATACTGGAATTGCCGCCGTATCGTTTTCCTACCGTGCGGCAAATCGTGTTGCGTGGCTGGCATGAAGTCAAACACTTTCTTAACCGCGCTACCAAATTCATCATCATTGGTGTGGTGCTGGTTTGGGTATTGACGAACTTTCCTAGTGATGTTCCACCTGCCAGTAGCGGCACCTATGCCGGGCAAATTGGTACTTTGTTTGCCCCAATACTCGACCCCATCGGCATTAACAGCCAACTGGCCATTGCCCTGATTTTTGGCTTTGTAGCAAAAGAAATTGTGGTGGGTTCACTCGCCGTGATTTACGGCATGCAAGGAGACGCACTCATGGTGCAAATGGCAACGCAAGTTGATTGGGTGCAAGCCATGAGTTTTATGCTGTTTACCCTCATCTACACGCCTTGTTTATCCACAGTGGCAACCTTGAGAAGTGAATCAAAAAGCAGTGCTTTTATGTGGCTATCAATTGTGTGGTCGCTGAGTCTTGCTTGGGTGGTTAGCTTTGTGTTTTATCAGGGTGCGCGCGCATTAGGGTTTTAAATACGAGCGGTTTTAAATAGAGCTTTTTTAAATAGAGCGTTTTTAAGATTCCAGTGGTATTAAATTTAGCGCCGTAAATTTTTTACAATGCACGCATTCGCTTTATAATACGCCAGCACCCTTCACCCAATAAAACGACGTTGAACAACAAAACTTCTAACACGGTCGCCATCATCGGCGCTGGGCCGGCCGGCCTGATGGCGGCAGAAACACTCATTGCGCAATCTGTTGATGTGCATGTGTATGATGCCATGCCCAGCGTTGGCCGTAAATTTTTAATGGCAGGCATTGGCGGTATGAATATCACCCATGCTGAACCAGCCGCACAATTCATCACGCGTTATGGTGATAGGAAAAATCAAATCGCCCCTATGCTCGAACAATTAAACGCCGCAAGCCTGCGTGACTGGGTGCATCAACTTGGCTTTGAAACGTTTGTCGGGTCATCAGGGCGAGTGTTCCCAATAGATATGAAGGCCGCCCCTTTATTGCGCGCCTGGCTACACCGATTACGTCACGCTGGGGTGCATTTTCATGTGCGCCACCAATGGCAAGGTTGGGATGCACAACAAAACTTATGCTTTCACACGCCACAAGGTGCTTACTTCACCAAACCTGATGCCGTCATTTTGGCGCTGGGCGGCGGCAGTTGGGCCAAACTGGGTTCTGATGGAAAATGGCTACCATTACTCGCGCAACAAGGCATCAAAGTGGCAACCCTTAAGCCCGCCAACTGCGGCTTTAACGTTAGCTGGAGTGACTACTTTCAAGCACGTTTTGCTGGCGCACCGCTTAAAACCATTACCGTCAAATATGCAGACAAGCATGATGTCGCACATGAAAAATCTGGCGAAATCATGGTCACGTCTAACGGTGTTGAAGGTAGCCTGATTTATGCGATTTCAGCCACGCTACGCGATGAAATTGAGGCCAATGGCCATGCACAAATACATTTGGATTTACTCCCTCAAAAAAATATCGATGCGGTCATTCAAGCAATCGCGCATCCGCGTGGTGCACGCTCGCTGTCAAGCCACCTTCAAAGCCGGCTCAATTTAAAAGGCCTGAAAGTTGCACTGCTTAGAGAGGTGCTCACGGCCGAAGCAATGAATGACCCAGTGCAACTTGGCAACGCCATCAAAGCATTGCCCATCGTACTCAATTCCACACGCCCATTGGATGAAGCCATCAGCAGTGCAGGCGGCGTAACATTTACCGACTTAAATGAAGAATTAATGCTGACCAAATTACCAGGGGTGTTCTGTGCCGGTGAAATGTTGGATTGGGAGGCGCCGACGGGCGGCTACTTGCTCACCGCCTGCTTTGCCAGTGGACGTGTTGCGGGCAATGGCGCTTGGTCTTGGTTACAAAAAAATCAGCTCAATTAAGTAAATTTTCACCCCAACCCTTTTATGCTGCCCTGCGAGCCTTTATTTATAAGGCTCGCAGGGCAGCGTTTTTTGCTCGTGTATATTTTCTACAAAAAACATATTTTTCACTTGAAAAATTTTAACCACACCCAATTTAGGCCTTAGGGGATATTGACAGTTTTTTATCACAATTTATTTTGAAGGAGTAAATGATGTCTCAACTCGCAAGATTTAATAACGCATTACTGAATGATTTTTTTGGCGACCGCCGTACGCAAGGCTATTTTGTCAGCCCACTTCACGGTGAAGGGGTCGCTAGTTCTTTTAAAGTGGATATCAAAGATACCGATAAAGCTTATGTGTTTCATGCTGAAATTCCTGGGGTCAAAAAGGAAGACCTCAATTTAACGGTGGATGGCAGCACTGTGACAATCGCAGCAGAAATTAAACAGCACGATCAGAAAACTGAAGATGGTCAGGTTGTGCGTAGTGAGCGTTATTTTGGAGCGGTTTCAAGAAGTTTTCAATTACCCGTGGATGTTGATCAAGAGCATGCTGAAGCGTCTTATGAGAACGGCGTGTTGGAATTAACGCTACCAAAAAAAATAACGATTGCAGGAAAGCGAATTTCCGTTCGCTAATCGTGAAGTTAAAAAAGGGTGAAAAAAATTCACCCTTTTTAGTTTGACCCACTTATTCACACCGCATTTATGTTCTAAACATAAAATACACCGCGCCCATCAAACACAGCCCAGCCCACAAAAAATCAAGCTTAAGTGGCTCATTCATATAAAAAATTGCAAAAGGAACAAATACCGACAAGGTGATGACTTCTTGCAGAATTTTTAGCTGTGCTAAAGACATCACCGTAAAACCAATGCGGTTAGCTGGTACTTGAAATAAATATTCCATCAGCGCCACACCCCAGCTCACAAGCGCTGCAATTAGCCACGGTTTGTTGTTGAGGTTTTTAAGATGCGCATACCAAGCAAACGTCATGAACACGTTTGAAACAGTGAGTAACAACACTGTTTTTAAAATGGTCGGCATGTATATTTTACAAAAGTAGGTTCAGACATCTACATTCACAAATTACAGTAGATGTTTACTTAGTTTATACCGCAGATTCGCCTGTTTCACCTGTGCGAATACGGATAACTTGCTCTACCACACTGACAAAAATTTTACCATCGCCAATTTTGCCAGTGTGTGCCGCTTTAATAATGGCTTCAATGGCAGAATCAACCAGATTTTCAGGTAACACGAGTTCAAGCTTAATTTTAGGTAGAAAGTCGACCACGTATTCAGCACCGCGATAAAGTTCGGTATGGCCTTTTTGGCGCCCAAACCCTTTCACCTCAGTTGCAGTCAGGCCATTCACGCCAATTTGAGATAAAGCTTCTCGTACTTCATCCAACTTAAAGGGTTTAATGATTGCTTCAATTTTTTTCATGTGAGTCATCCTTAAGAATTACGATTGTTTGCCAAATTGATGCAATCAATTTGATTCAATAAAATTTATTCAGTAAAAAGTGTATCAAAATCCAATTTAACGGTAATGGGATAACGCCGGTCTTTACCAAATCCACGGTCGGTAATACGCACGCCTACTGGCGCTTGACGGCGTTTATACTCATTTCGGTCTATCAGTTTCATCACGCGGCTTACATCTGCTGCTTGATAACCTTGCGCAATAATATCTGCACGGCTTAAATCATCCTCAACGTAGGCTTCAATAATACCATCCAATATTTCGTAAGGCGGCAAGCTATCTTGATCAAGCTGATTTTCTCGCAACTCAGCCGAAGGTGGGCGCGTAATAATGCGCTGCGGAATCACTTGCGATAGGCTATTTCGGTATTGGCTAAGTTTGTACACCAAGGTTTTTGGCACATCTTTAAGCAAAGCAAAGCCGCCCGCCATATCGCCATAAAGTGTGCAGTAGCCCACGGCCATTTCACTTTTGTTGCCAGTGGTGACCACAATGCTGCCAAATTTATTAGAAAGTGCCATTAGCAACATGCCGCGAATGCGCGCCTGTAGATTTTCTTCTGTTGTATCAAACGGTAAACCTGCAAACTCTGTCGAAAGTGCACTTCTAAAATGCTCAAATAGCGTCACAATCGGAATTAAACTGTGTTTTACCCCAAGAATATTCGCCATATCAACTGCATCATCCACGCTCATATTAGCGGTAAATTCCGATGACATCAGCACGGCATGCACCTGCTCTGCGCCTAGCGCATCTACCGCAATGGCAAGGGTTAACGCCGAATCAATACCGCCAGACAAGCCTAACACCACACCAGGAAAACCATTTTTACGCACGTAATCACGTAAGCCTAACGTTAAGGCCTGGTACACCGAAGCTTCCAAACTTAAATGCGGTGCAACTTTTCCTGTGAGTGGCTTGGCTGCTTGGCAATCGACGATGGCTAACGCTTGTTCAAAAGCATTTAAATGATGCGTGATCGCGCCCGTGTCGCTTAACACAAATGATCCACCATCAAAAACCAGTTCATCCTGCCCGCCCGCCATATTGATGTACATGATAGGCAAGTTGGTTTCAGCCACGCGCTCACGTAAAACCTCTAAACGCGTACGATGCTTTTCAATATGAAATGGCGATGCATTGAGCGCAATCAATAATTGTGCGCCCGCTGCTTTTGCTTTCAGGGCGGGTGCAGGTTCCCAAACATCCGCACAAATCAACACACCGATGTTGACATCTTGATGCTCAAAAACCAGCGCATGCTCGCCCGCTGCAAAATAACGTTTTTCATCAAACACGCTGTAATTTGGCAGTGCGTGTTTATGATAAGTTGCCAATATTTGACCGTGCTGAATGACTGAGGCCGCGTTATAGCAAAACTCACCCACTTGATGAGGATGGCCTACAATCAACGTTAGGCCTTGTGTTTCTTCACATAATTGCTTGAGTCCACGTGCGCAAGCCTGTAAAAAATCATCCCGTAACAGTAAATCTTCTGGTGGATACCCGCAAAGTGACAACTCTGGGGTCACAACTAAGCTCGCGCCTTGCGCCTTGGCCTGCTGCGCGTATGCGATGATTTGTGCCACATTGCCGGCAATATCACCGACCATACAGTTCATTTGCGCGATGGCAATTTTCATGCTGCGTTGACCACTAATACTTGCCGCCAGCGGCTTTAATCATCTTTGCAATTTCAGTGTGCTGCCCTTTTAAGGCATACACCAAAGCGGTTAGACCATATTGGTCTTTGGCCTTCACGTTCACATCATGCTCAATCAATAATTTCACAATTTCGGTTTTGCCACTATCCACCGCCACATGCAGCAACGGTGTACCTTCTACATCTTGGTTATTGACATCAGCCCCCGCCTCTACCAACACAGCAGCAGCTTCAATGTTAGATTTTTTCACAGCCCAAGTCAGTGCCGTCCATTTAGCACGGTCTTTCTGGTTAACATTCGCCCCCGCTTTTGCCAACAACGTCACAACCGGTGCATGGCCTTCACGTGCGGCAATCATTAATGCTGTCGCACCTAATTTATCTTGGGCTCTTGGGTCTGCTTTGTTCGCCAATAAAATATCAATGGTTGGAATGTCGCCATTTTTTGCGGCATACATTAACACCGTTTTTCCGCTATCGCTTTTAGCGTTCACATCAATACCGTGTTTTATGAGTAAATCAACGCTCTGTGAAAAACCTGATGATGCTGCCAAACCAAGCGCACTCCAGCCCGCGGTATCACGAATTTTTGGGTCAGCGCCTTTTTCAAGTAGCACCGCGATGGTTGCAATATGATTTTTCTTTGCCGCATACATCAATGGCGTCCAACCGCCATTGTCAACCGCATTCATGTCCGCACCCTTTTCAATGAGGCTTGCGGCAACCTCTGCCTTATCTTTACGTGCTGCGTACATCAGCGCAGTAATGCCCTCACCGTCTTTCGCATTTGGGTTGGCGCCGCTGGCAAGTAAGGCATTGACCGTTGCCAAATCACCCTTGGACGACGCCGTGAGTAAATAGGCAATATCTTCGGCAGCCATTACTGGCATGGTCGTGAGCAGTAAAATGAGCGCAAAACGCTTGAGGAATGTTTTCATAAATTGTTTATGCTACCTTTTTGTTAGCTTTGATTGCTTCAAGCACGGCTTCACCCAAGCCAGCAGGGGAACTTGCCACTACAGCACCAGCGCGTTCCAACGCGCGAATTTTATCAACGGCCTTTCCGCTACCACCTGAAATAATCGCCCCCGCATGGCCCATACGTTTACCAGCTGGCGCTGTTTGCCCCGCAATATAGGCCGCCACCGGTTTTGTGACATGGCTTTTAATGAATTCTGCTGCCGCCTCTTCATCTGAACCGCCGATTTCACCTACCATAATAATCGCTTCGGTTTCAGGGTCGGCCTCAAACATGGTTAAACACTCAATAAAATTTAACCCTTTAATCGGGTCGCCACCAATACCCACACAGGTGGTTTGACCAAGCCCTAAGGCGGTGGTTTGATGCACCGCTTCATACGTCAACGTGCCAGAGCGTGACACCACGCCCACCTTACCACGCAAGTGAATACTGCCTGGCATAATACCGATTTTGCATTCATCTGGCGTGATAATGCCTGGACAATTTGGACCAATCAGTTTGGTGCCATTGGCTTTAAGCGCGGCCTTTACGTTGAGCATATCCAGCACAGGAATGCCTTCAGTAATACAAATAATCAGCTCAATACCTGCGTCACTTGCTTCTAAAATGGAGTCTGCGGCAAAAGCAGGTGGCACGTAAATGACGCTGGCGTTAGCCTGCGTATCACGCACAGCATCACGCATGGTGTTAAACACAGGTAAACCTAAGTGTAACTGCCCACCTTTACCTGGCGTGACGCCGCCTACCATTTTAGTGCCGTAAGCCAGCGCTTGTTCAGAGTGAAACGTGCCTTGCTTGCCGGTAAAGCCCTGGCATAAAACTTTGGTGTTTTTATTGACTAATATGCTCATACTGCCTGACCTTTAACAGAGTTGACGGCTTGTTTGGCCGCATCGGTTAAGTTTTCTGCTGAAATAATATTCAAGCCGCTTTCGCGCAACATTTGCTTGCCCAACTCAACGTTTGTACCCTCTAAACGGACGACAACCGGAATCGTCATGCCGACTTCTTTTACAGCAGTGATAATGCCTTCGGCAATAATATCGCAACGCATGATGCCGCCAAAAATGTTGACCAAAATCGCTTTAACGTTGTGATCTTCCAGAATAATCTTGAAGGCCTTTGTGACTGTTTCAGCCGTCGCGCCACCGCCCACATCTAAAAAGTTGGCTGGTGCGCCGCCATGCAGTTTAATCAAATCCATGGTTGCCATCGCCAGCCCTGCACCATTCACCATACAGCCGATATTGCCGTTTAGGGCGATGTAATTCAACCCAGCATGATGGGCAATCGCCTCTTTGCTGTCTTCCTGAGACCAATCGCGCTGTTCAGCTAAGGCTTTTTGGCGATATAAGGCGTTATCATCAATACTCATTTTGCAATCTAGCGCAAACAACTTGCAATCGGTTGTCACCACCAGTGGGTTAATTTCTAATAGCGCCAAATCATTTTCTTTAAATAGGCGATACAGTCCTTTGAGGATTTTACTGAACGCCCCAATTTGCTCGCCACTTAACGCCAACTTAAACGCTAAATTTCGTGCTTGAAAGTCAACCAAACCGTTGAGCGGGTCGCACACTTCTTGCAGAATTTTTTCTGGGCTGGTGTGCGCGATTTCTTCAATATCCATTCCGCCTGCGACAGATGCCACCACCACCACGCGCTCTAAAGTTCTATCCACCAGCATCGACAAATACAATTCGCGCGCAATCGGCAGTGTTTCTTCAATCAACACTTGGTTTACAGGTTGACCATCGGGCGCATTTTGATACGTCACCAATGTTTTGCCGAGCAACTCACTCGCAACTGTTTGCGCCTCTTTTGGCGATTTAACAACTTTTACGCCACCCGCCTTACCGCGCCCACCCGCATGCACTTGGGCTTTTACCACCCACGCTTGGCTGTCAATTTCAGAAGTCACCGCTGAAGTTTGTTTAGCAACTGAAATCACTTGCCCTCGCGGAACAGGAATGTTGTATTTTTGCAGTAAAGTTTTGGCTTGATATTCGTGTAAATTCATTTTAAAGTGCTTGTTGAAGGTAATTATTTTCTAGGTAGTATTTTGGCGCAAAAGCGAACGATAAGCTAGTAAAACCCTAACTAAAAGAAAGGAAGTTGCTTCATGACAACCCCCTCACCATCATTACGTGACATTACCGGAATGGGCTATGAACAGCCGGGCCTTTCAAACTCTGCTTTAATCATGGTGGATTGCCAAAACACTTACCGCCAAGGCATCATGCAACTCACCAACGTTGAGCCTGCAATCAAAGAGGCACAAAAATTACTACAATTGGCACGTGATTTAAAAATCCCTGTTATTCATATTCAACATGATGCTGGTGTTGGCACACCTTACGACGTATCCGCTGAAATTGGCGTAATTTCAAAAGAAGTTGCGCCAATTAAGGGTGAAAATGTCATCATCAAAAACTACCCTAATTCGTTTGTTTCTACCCCGCTTGAAGCACAATTAAAAGCAATCGGCATTAAAAATTTAGTGATTGCAGGGTTTATGACGCATATGTGCATCAACTCCACCGCCCGTGGCGCGTTTAACTTGGGCTTTAGTCCTGTGGTGGTAGCCAGTGCCTGTGCGAGTAGAAATTTAACGGGGGCTAATGGCAAAGTGATAGACGCACAAACCATGCACGACAGCGCACTAGCTGCACTACGTGATTTATTTGCTGTGATAGTAGACGATGTTGCAAGCTTAAAAAGCTAAATTTGTCATCTAGCCCCTAGCCAAGAAAAGCTATAATTCTAGTTTAACATTGTTAGGGCTATTTCATGCGCTTAGTTGTTCAAGGTCGCGCCGTTAGCGTGGCACATCTCACCCACATTCACCGGCTCATAGGTGGCAGTACGCAGTTTATGCAAATTGCCGAGCATGCTTACTACTTGCCCACCAATGAAAGCAATATTGAACTTGTTCGTCAGTTTTGTGCTGAACAACACGTTGATTGCGCACTGGTGCCAGATGCCCAGCGCCTAAGCCATTTTGGGCTGGCGGTAATGGACATGGATTCCACACTGATTTCAATTGAATGTATTGATGAAATTGCCGACATGATGGGCATCAAACCGCAGATTGCCGAAATTACTGAAGCCGCCATGCGTGGCGAGTTAGACTTTGCCGCCAGCTTGCGCAAACGCGTGAGTTTACTCAAAGGCTTACCTGAAAGTGCGCTGCAACGCGTGATTGATGAACGCCTGCAACTCAACCCCGGCGCGCGCGAATGGATTGCCGCTTGCAAAGCCAACAACATTAAAACCATGGTCGTTTCAGGTGGTTTTACACTGTTTGCCAACCACACCCAATCGTTATTGGGGTTGGATTACGCCGTTGCAAATACACTCGAAATCATTGATGGCAAGCTCACAGGCCATATTTTAGGCGACATCGTCGATGCCAGCCGTAAAGCGCATGAACTAGAAAAACTGCGCGATGCATTAGGCCTCAACGTCAGTCAAACCATTGCCATTGGCGATGGTGCCAATGACCTAAAAATGATGTCAACCGCTGGCGTTGGCGTGGCTTACCACGCAAAACCAGTGGTGCAAGCACAAGCAACTTACGCACTCAATTTTGTGGGTTTAGATGGCATTGCTAACCTATTTACCGCTTAATTTAATAACAAAAAAATCAACCTCAAAAACATCTTTTTAAAGAAAACTTTTCATCGAGAAAAAATAACGCCTCTGCGAGCCTTTATTTATAAGGCTTGCAGAGCATCGAAAAAGGTTGCTGTGGAATTTAAACGTTTTTGCTTGTTTTTGAATGTCAAAATTTAACGCGATTACACGACCATGTTTTTATTTTTTAACTGGTATTCAACTCGGCTAATACACAAACGACTTAATAAAATTCAGTTCACCAATTTTACGTAGCGGCACCACAAAATCTTCGCGCTTTTCGTTGGGCGTGTTTTCATTAAATACTAGGGTAATGCGTGTGGTGATGATGGGTTTTTGCAGTTGGCTTTGGTCAAAATTGTAGCCGGCTTCGTTGAGGTTTCCCCAATAATTGATGTAAATATTGTAAGCGCCGCGAATGGGAGTTGAAGTGCTAAACATTTCAGGGCCTGGGCCGTCCACGCTGTCTACATCCAACCCGCCACCCGTTTTTAGTATGGGGCTTGACCATGTGACATGCTGGCCATCTGGCGTTAGCACATGCAAATCGACTTCAGCCTCTGGGGCATCCCATGCGCAAATGATGCGCAATTTTGGCAGTTGCTTTGCTGGGTTAGACTCATAAAACTGCACGCGCCTAACGCTAGTGCCGTTAGGTGATTTCAACTCCACACTATTTGAGCCGCTGCCAAACGCGTAATGGCGTTCATAACGCCCCTCAGTGCCTACGTTCAGCGGCAAGGGGTTTCCATTCACCACAAGTTTAGGTGTGCGATTGGTCCCCGCCGCCGCAATACGGCCTTTGATTAGCGTGCGGTTGCGCTGTGCGCCACGGTCAATCGGCGGTGTAGGGTAGGCCACGCGCGCCTCACCTGCGCGGTCAGTCATACCAGAATAATTCCACCCGCCACGCGGTGACTCTAACGTGTTTGCAGTATCGGCAACAGCAATTTGCACATGTAACGCACTTAATACTAAAAGTATCATCAAGCAGTTAGCGTGAAGTTGCATGCGCACGTTAGGTCGACTCACTGTCATTTAAAAAATTTGCAAATGGATTGAATGGGTAGATTACCATAATCCCTCACTGAAATGTTTGGCCTTAATTTGATTAAATTTTCTAATCCATGTAATCTTTAAGGGTATTTGTATTCATCAAGACTTAAGTATTCACCTTGCTAGCCGTAATTGAACTATCCAATGCTAAATACCTCTTTCAAATTCATATTTTGATGATTAATTAATGAAAAAGCGCCTGCAATTTCTAGTGCAACGCATTCAAGCCCTGCGTGCAGAACACGATAAAGTCGCGCAAGCTGCTTTGCAAGATACTTTACAGCGCCAACCTTTATTATTAGGCTTGGCGATATTTTCTATGCTGCTCGGCGCAAAAGTGAACTGGCAAAGTATCGGTGCGCTTGCACCTACGGCACTGCAGGGTATACGCCATGCAAGCTCACTAAATCTCATTATGGCGGTTTGGTTGATATCAGCAGGCCTCTTTTTAAATTGGGGACGAAGCAAATACTGCAATACTACCGCCCTGCTAGCGCTGGCTACGAGCTTTTTAATTTTCGGCGTACTGCGCTCTGCCATTGATCAATGGGGAAGCGGCTCCGTCAACATGTTCTCACTTTGTTGCGTTTTTACTGGAACCCTCATATTAATAAGGCCTGCGCATGCAATTGCACTCTACACCGGCAGCTACCTGCTTTTTTATATTGCAATGGCTTTGACGCAAAAAAACCCTGTCATCCTTGCCATCAATCAAGCACAAGGGTTTGCCGCAGCCGCGCTTGGCCTGCTACTTGCGTTTTTGCTGTGGCGTAAACATACAGTCACCACCTTGCTGCAACAACAATTACAAGCCAGCAACGAAGAACTGCAACGGCAAAAACAACAGCTAGAAATTCTTTCACAACTAGATGCACTTACAGGCTTATATAACCGCCGTGAGTTTGACCGACTCGCCAATATTGAACTAGTCAGAGCCAAGCGTGAAGGCAGCGACACCGCCATTATCATGGCCGATTTAGACTTTTTTAAACGCATTAATGATTGTTTTGGCCACCCAACGGGCGATGAAGTCATTCAAAAAACCGCAGAAACACTCAGCCAAAATATCCGCGCTTCCGACATCGTGGCGCGGATTGGCGGTGAAGAATTTATTATATTACTGCCCAAAACCTCACTTGACGAAGCTTTGGTCGTGGCTGAAAAACTACGCCTTAGCCTACAAGAAAATGCTATTCAAACGCAAATTAGCCAAAACATTCAAATGACCGCCAGCTTTGGCGTCACCGCCATGGCCACGCATCAACAAGGTTCACTCAATGCGCTTTATGCGGCGGCCGACTTAGCCCTCTATGCGGCCAAAAATAAAGGCAGAAATCGAGTTGAATCGCAAAACATCAGCTAAATCTTATCCATCTTGCTTACCAAAACAACAAATTTCCATTCACATTTTCCGTCTGAATCATTGATATGACTGATAGGAAACCCCTCTTAAGCCACCAAAAATATCCATCGACAAACGTGTCTATTTGATGCTTTTATATACGAGAAAAAAACTCTGCCCTGCGAGCCTTGTAAATAAAGGCTCGCAGGGCAGTCAAAAAGGTTTGTCTACAAAAACTCACAAAAAATCTTAAATTAATCTGTCAAACTGCATCTAAAAAACGCATCTGCAAATCACTTTAACTACAAAATAAAATCGACCAACGTTAATTTTTTTTGGTTGAATTAAACCTTATTCTGGCTAGTATCAACCACTTTTAAAATCAATCGTGATGAACAACACATTAGCTCAAATATTCATTTGACCCGCGCAATCTGATGTGCCTAATATGCGTGTAACGCATTCATAATCAATAACAAAATGTCTAATTTGAGCACTGCTGTAGGTGCTGAGCGCCGTCGTTATGAGCGTTTTCCGTTTCGCAGAATGGTCACCCTGCATTTTTATGAAGGCGCGCCCATTGAGTTGCCTGCAATTGACATCAGCGCTGGTGGAATTGGCGTTCGCTCGCACATCAACATTGCTACCGATAAAATGTGTATGGCAAAAATTTCCATCGTTATTTTGCAGGGCAATTTATCTTTTGAGGCTAGCACTCAGGTGAAACACAGTATTTTCAGCCGTAGTGAAAATGGCTGTATTCTTGGACTCAATTACGTAAAAATTGAACCCAGCCTGCAAACGGCCATTGTGTGTTTGATGCGGGGCTTGAGTGAACAGATGAACACAACCCATGATGCTATTGCCAGATTAGGCCGACATCACACGCTTTAAATGCGCTTAACGGGCAAGCATTTCTTGCGCATGCTGACGAGTGGTTTCCGTGAGTTCTAGGCCGCCCAGCATACGCGCGATTTCTTCGACGCGTGATGTTTGATTCAATGTAACGATTGTACTTAACGTTTGTCCATTGACGAGCGACTTACTCACGCGCAAGTGTTGCGACCCAAGTGCCGCCACTTGTGGCAGATGGGTAATCACCAACACTTGGCGTGTCTGGCCAAGTTGCTTAAGCAGTTGGCCAACCACTTCAGCCACGCCGCCGCCAATGCCCACATCCACTTCATCAAATATCATACTGTTCATAGAATGGCGGTCCACACTGCTCTGCTGCGCGGTTACTACCCGAATGGCCAAACTGATACGCGATAACTCACCGCCTGAGGCGGCTTTATTTAACGGTTTTGGCGCAACACCCGCATGGCCTGCCACCAAAAATTCAACCTGCTCTAACCCTGTTGCAGACTTTTCTTGTGGGGTCAGTAACACTTCAAACTTGCCGCCTGCAAGCGATAACCGCTGCATTTCAGCAGTCACTTTTTCACTCAACTGTTGAGCAGCTTTTTGCCGACCAGTGCTGAGTTTTTCAGCATGCACATGATATGTGGCAAGGGCAGCAGCTTCTTTTTTTAACAGTTCACCATCATCGCCTACACTCGCCAATTCTGCCATGCGCGCCTGCCACTGGGCAAGTAAGGTGGGCAACATGTCTACCGTGCTACGATATTTTCGGGCGGCAGCATGTAAGGCTTGAATGCGCGCCTCAATTTCTGCTAGCTGTGCAGGTTCCAGTTCTGTTTTTTGCACATAGCGATTTAAAAAACGGTCAACCTCTTCTAGCTGAATAATGGCGGAATCTAAACTGGCCATCGGCTCATCTAATTGCGCATCAAAGTCACGCAGCGTTTGTAGTTTGTGCTGGGTGGTTGCCAATTGACGTAGTGCCGAAATTTCACCCTCACTTAACAACGCGCGACAGGCCTCACAGCCACTTAATAAGCTTGCGCCATGCGATAAGCGACTGTGTTCTTGCTGCAAGGTTTCCCATTCGTCCTTCCAGCCATCGGTTGCCAAACCCAATTGGCTCAACTCACGCGTTTTATCCCTTAACTCCGCGAGTTCATCCGCATATTTACTGGCGTTCTGTTCCATTTCAAGGCGCGTACGGTGCAATTGATGCCAAACTTTGAACGACTCCGCCACCGCTTGCGCTAAATCGCTTGCCCCGGCAAAGTCATCGAGTACATTTCTTTGCGTGGCTAATTTCAATAGCGAGTGATGCGCATTTTGGCTGTAAATATCCACTAAATATTCACCAATTTCTTTGAGTTGGGCAACCGTTGCGCCGATGCCATTGATGAACGCGCGACTTCGGCCATCTGCATAAATCACACGGCGTAATACCAGCTCATTTTCATCCGTTTGCATTTCATTGGCATTGAGCCACGCTTGCGCATCCAAGTTGTCATGCAGGCTAAAATGCGCGGTCATTTCAGCTTTGTCGCACCCAGCCCTCACTACATCACCCTCGTTTCGTGCGCCCAGTGCTAAAGATAGTGCATCAATCAATATTGATTTACCCGCGCCAGTCTCGCCCGTAAGCACGGTGTAACCGCGCTCAAACTCTAGGTTTAATTGGTCTACGATGACAAAATCACGGATAGATAACGCTTGTAACATATACTTGAAATTAGATTGCTAAGATTGAAAATAAGACATTATTTGGGCTAGGTTGCATGCTGTTAGCCCCAATGCAGTTTTTTGCGCAGCATTTCATAATGACAATGCCCGTTTGGATGCAACAAGCGCGTCATTTTCTCTGCCCGCGCAATGTAAACATCGTCATATTGATATAATCGCGCAATCAATTGCCCGTCAAAATGAATACGCGATTCGTATTGATCAACCAGTTTCACGTGTACTTGACTGGTGCTTTTAATCACAATCGGCCGATTACTCAATGTGTGTGGGCAAATTGGCACAAGGGTAATGGCCTCGAGCGCGGAATGCAAAATCGGCCCCCCTGCTGAAAGCGCATAAGCAGTGGTTCCCGTTGGGGTCGCCACAATCAAGCCATCTGAACGCTGACGATGCACAAACTGCTCATCAATCATCACCTCTAAACCCAGCAGTTGCGCCACTTCACCTTTGCTAATCACCACATCATTGAGTGCCACGCCCTCGCCCAGCAGTTTGCCTTTACGCAAAATTTTAGTATGCAACATTAAACGTTGTTCAATGCTGTAATCGCCTGCCAGCACTTTAGCAACATCTTCCAGCATATTTTGCGCACTAATATCAGTTAAAAAACCAATGCGTCCGCGGTTTATTCCCAAAAGAGGTACTTGGTGTTCAAGCAACGCTCGCGCAACGCCTAGCATCGTGCCATCGCCACCTAGCACGATGGCTAAATCAATATCGCCATTAAACTCTGTTAATGCCCGAATGGGGTAGTCAGCAATCTCGCAACAACGCGCAGTCTCCGTTTCCAAAAAAACATGAAGGTGACGCGCGCGCAAAAACTCAGCCAGCGCAACAATATGCTCACGCATTTCACGGTCTTGGTATTTACCAATTAAAGCTATTTTATTAAATGGCGTGTTCACATGTTTGAATCTAAATACAGACTGCCTTTAGATTCACTCCCTAAGGTTAAGTTAAAAACATAAGCCGAATTAAAACATAGTCACTCGACATAGTCACTAAGCACTTAAAAGGCAACGCCACTTTATTTACAAAAAAATGTGCATTTAATGCATGAATACTGCAGGGTTTGCATGTAACAGATAAATGCATAGGGCTTTCATTCAGACACAATAATTGTTAATAATAATTAAATACATATAAATCATAATGTTATATAAATAAAAGATGCATTTTTAGTCGCTAAAAATGTGGGGCATAGTTATTGCAATCATTGCCCAACACAATTGACTTGAAAAATAAAAATGCCATCCACAACGCAAAAAAAAATACTTACGCTTTATTTCGCCATGACTTATTTTCTGGTGTTGTGGCTGGTTTCTGACTCCATCTCTTTTAGCAGTGCATTTGAGCAAAGTTGGCTGACGCTTGGATTTATGTTGTTAGCTTTTTTGTTGTATGGCCTTTATTATTTATTACCCTCAATTTTAATCACAGCGTTGATGGGCCAATTCACTCGACCTAACAACTCGCGCCCTGTCTACATCACAGCCATCATCACTGGTGCCATCACCACTTTATTGCTCTATGCCAATGCTAAGATTTTTGCGCTGTATGGCATGTTTTTTAATGGCTTTATACTCAACTTAGTCATGACACCGGGCGGCATTGAATCTCTGGGTGGAAGTACCGCGTCTGACGTCGGCTATGCGCTTATTGCTCTCGGCTTTGTGCTGGTGCAGATTTTGATTTTATGGCTGGCAAAACGCTTTTACCAATATAAAACACAAACTGTTTTGTCGTTTAAATGGCTACCCATCACAGCCTTTGTCGCCACCATTTTAGTACATATGGGTTTTGCACTTGATAGCTATACAACCACCCAGTTGAATGTGGTGGCAGAATCAGTACCGTTTTATCAGACGGTTTCTGCGCGTAGTTTTTTCTCCTCACTAGGGTTTAAAACACAGCGTGACACCAAACTAAAAGTAAAAGGTAAGCTCAACTATCCACTTAATCCGATTCATTTTCAACAACCAGCCAAGCCCTACAATATTATTTGGCTGACCTCTGAATCATTGCGTGCTGATATGCTGGATGAAAAAATCATGCCAAACTCTTGGGCATTTGCTAAAAATGCCGCGCGCTTTACCCGCAATTACAGCACTGGCAACGGTACGCGCATGGGCGTATATGGCATGTTTACGGGCACACCAGGCAATTACTGGTTTTCTTTTTTAGAGTCTCGTCGAGGCGCATCCATTATTGATGTATTGCAACAACAACACTATCAAATGAGTTTCTATACCAGTGCCAAGTTTTCTTATCCTGAATTTGATAAGTCTATTTTCGCAAGAGTGCCTACAGACCAATTGCATGAAATTGAAAAGCCGAAATCTGGCTGGGAAAGTGATCGCGACAACGTTAGCCACTTACTTGCATTTATTGACCAACGAAACACCACCAAACCGTTCTTTACCTTTATGTTTTTTGAATCTCCACATGCCCGTTATTACTTTCCGTCAGAGAGCGTCATTGCAAAGCCGTATCGTGATGATTTAAATTATGCAACATTGAGTAAAGAACAGCTACGCAACGACATTGTGCCCATCAAAAATCGTTATATTAACTCGGTTCATCATTTAGATGCGCAATTTGGCCGCATTTATGATTATCTCAAACAACACCAGCTACTGGAAAACACCATCGTCATCATGAATGGTGACCATGGTGAAGAGTTTATGGAAAAAGGTTTTTGGGGGCATAACTCAACCTTTGTTGATGAGCAAGTCATGACGCCGCTAGTGATTTACAAGCCCGGTATGCAGCCACTGGTGAGCAAGCAAATGACCAGCCATATGGATGTGATTCCAACCATTATGCCGTTATTGGGCGTCACCAATCCAAGCAGCGACTACGCAACTGGCTATAACTTACTGGCAGGTGAAAAACGTACCCATACTTATATATCAGATTGGGACAAAGTTGCTTACGTGGATGATGAAGTGAAGATTACGCAGCCTGTCAACGGCAAAAGTTTTGCGTTGGTGAAAGCCAGCAAAGGCGATGACAGCACATTAACGCCAGAAGAACGCAAAGCCGTGTTAGCCAAAAAACAGCCCGCCATGCTGCAACTGGTCAATGACTTAAGCAAATTCTTTAAGAAAAAAGAAACCAGCCCCCAACCGCAGTAGTATTGCTTAATAGCGCTAACTCACCCATAATCTGCGGGTGGATTTTAGCTATGGATAAACGCGCGCAAATATTACTCAAAACCTTGGTTGAGCATTACATCAGTGATGGCCAGCCCATTGGCTCACGCACCCTATTACAGCATAGCGGTTTAGATGTCAGTGCTGCTACCATTCGCAATGTGATGTCCGACCTTGAACAATTGGGTTTCATTACCAGCCCGCATACATCTGCCGGGCGCATTCCCACACAAAAAGGCTATCGGTTGTTTGTAGATTCGTTACTTACCGTGCAACCGCTTGAAAACAAAACAGTACAGCAACTCAAAAGCGGCTTAACCTCACCCAACCCAACCGAACTCATTGCCAATGCTGCTGACATGCTGTCGCAGTTGAGCCATTTTGCCGGCTTAGTGGTAACACCCAAACGTAAACGCATAGCTTTTAAACATTTGGAATTTTTAGCATTGTCTGAAAAGCGCATTTTGGTCATTATTGTCACGTCAGACAACAATGTACAAAACCGTATCATCTTGAGCGAAAAACCCTTTACCGCCAGTGAACTCACACAAGCTGGAAATTATTTTAACGCACATTATTCTGGCTATACATTTGAAGAAGTGCAGCAAAAACTGCACATTGAACTCAAACAAATGCAAACCGATATGAACAAACTGATGAGTGCAGCGCTTGAAGCCAGCAACCAAACAGATGCAGATGATGGTGTTGTGATTGCCGGGGAACGAAACTTATTGCATGTGGATGAACTCTCAACTAACGTAGCCAGTTTGCGCAAGCTTTTTGATATCTTTGAACGCAGAACTTCACTGATGCAATTGCTCGATAACAGCCAGCGTGCAGAAGGCGTTCAAATATTTATCGGTGGCGAGAGCGGTTATTTGCCACTTGACGAATGCTCAATGGTCACCGCGCCTTATGAAGCTGACGGACAAATTGTGGGCACATTAGGGGTCATTGGCCCTACTAGAATGGCGTATGAGCGTGTGATACCGATTGTGGACGTGACAGCTAAATTATTATCGAACGCACTTTCAACTAACTAAAAAAAGAACTGTTAAATTCAATGCCCTTTTACAACAAAGAACCCCAATACGAACACGGCGACCAACTAAAAGTAGGCATCTTACTCGCCAACTTAGGCACGCCAGACGCACCAACCGCCCAAGCACTACGTCCCTACTTAAGGCAATTTTTGAGTGATCGGCGCATTGTTGAAATTCCGCGCGTGATTTGGTGGTTTATTTTGAACTGCATTATTTTAGTGGTGCGCCCCAAAAAATCTGCCGAAAAATACGCACAGGTGTGGACCAAAGAAGGCTCGCCCCTATTGGTACACGCGCAAAAACAAACTCAATTACTGCGTGGCTACCTCAGCCAAAAAATCAACTCACCGCATGTAGTTGAACTAGGCATGAGCTACGGCAACCCCAGCATGGCAAGCGCTATTGAAAAACTAAAAGCTGCCCATTGCGACCGTATTTTAGTGTTTCCACTTTACCCGCAATATGCCGCCAGCAGCACGGCCAGCGCGCTGGACGCGGTGTGGCGCACATTATTAAAGATGCGCAATGTGCCAGCGATTCGCTCCATACGCAGTTATCACGACCACCCTGCTTATATTGCGGCTTTGGCAAAAAGCGTCCAAGAACATTGGGTTATCCACCACAAACCTGACTTTAGCAGTGGTGAAAAGTTAGTCATGAGTTTTCATGGCGTACCCAAAGTGCATCTCACCAGCGGCGACCCCTACCACTGCCAGTGCCACAAAACCGCACGCTTATTGGCTGAAGCACTAAATCTCAACAAAACTGATTATATCGTGGCTTTTCAGTCACGCTTTGGCAAACAAGAGTGGCTAAAACCCTACCTTGCCAGCACCTTAGAAGATTTAGGCAAAGCCAAGACCAAACGCCTTGATGTCATTTGCCCCGGTTTTTCAAGCGACTGTTTAGAAACGCTGGAAGAAATCGCCATGGAAGGCAAACATATTTTTCAAAGCAACGGCGGTGGTGAATACAATTACATTCCCGCTCTGAATGAAAATGATGCCTGGATACAGGCCATGACCATCATTGCGCTAGAAAACTTGCAAAGCTGGGTGCGTGCTGATTGGGATAGTGAAGCTGCAAAACTGCAAAATACGCGCACTAAAAATAATGCCAAATTACTGCAACCCTAACGGCGTTTTTTAGCTATAAAAATGATGTTTTTTGATACGTTATTCGCCCGAGCAAAAAACACTGCCCTGCGAGCCTTGTAAATAAAGGCTCACAGAGCACCTCAAAAGGGTTGGTGTGTTTGCAAACCAATAAATGATGTTTTTTTAAATACCATTAGAAGATAAAAATACCCACGCTGGAAAGCTGAGAAATACACATAACATGCATTTCACGCCTTTTCGATATAGAACATAAACCGGTGCACAATCAATACAAATTCCATGCAAAATAAAACCACGCTTTTTTTAATTCCGCTTTTTTGTATGAGCTTAAATGCGTGCACGGCGCTTAAAAACCTCAGCCAACAACATTTTCCACAAAACACGATTAACACCACCAAAGTAGCTGATCGTTGGCAAGCAACACTTCCGCATGGTGGCAATTCGGCAAATTTAGCGCAATTCTGGCAGCAATATCAAGACCCGCTACTGCTGAAACTCATTGAAGCGGCACAAAAAGAATCGTCGTCAATTGCGACTGCCAATTCACGCATTGCCCAAGCCCGCGCGACGCGCACGCAGGCCAATGCAGCGCTCACGCCCACGGTGGATGGCTCAGTTTCGGCATCACGCAGTGTGCAGCAACCGGCAACCAGTATTGGCGGCTCGCAGCAAGGCAATATTGGTGGCGGCAGTGGCGCATTCAACAATGCACAAATCAGCGCGCAAGCCAGTTGGGAGCTAGATATTTTTGGCGTCAACCGTGGTGCTTTTGAAGCCAGCAAAGCGCAAGAAAATGCAACGCTTGCAAGCTGGCACGAAGCGCGCGTGTCCGTTGCGGCAGAAACTGCGAATGCTTATTTTAATCAGCGCTTTTGCAGCACGCAGGCTAACGTGCTCGAAGCGGATGTGATATCTAGAACTGAAACCTTGCGGCTCACCAACATTGCAGTAAAGGCGGGGTTTTCTGCGCCTGCAAATAGCCATTTGGCTGAAGCGAGCTTGGCTGATGCCAGACAGCAACGCACAGCACAAATGGCGCAGTGTGATTTAGAAGTAAAAGCGCTGGTGGCACTTACCGCCATAGATGAAGCGACTTTACGTGAAAAACTAAACCAGCAAGATTTTGTGCGCCTGCATGAATCCACCAACAATCTTTTTACACTCAATGAAATTCCCGCACAAGTCATCGCCCAGCGGCCAGATATTTACGCAGCAGAAGCAGATTTAGTCAGTGCTGCTGCTGATATTCAAACCACCTACGCCAGCAGCTTGCCAAAAGTATCACTCAATGGCTCAATAGGCTGGATGTGGTTGTCAGGCAGCGGCTTTAGCACCAATGGTAAAACCTGGTCATTGGGGCCAATTTCAATCACTTTTCCGATTTATCACCCAGGTGTCAAAGAGGCCACGCTTGCCAGCAGTGAGGCAAAATATGAAGAAAAAGCGAGCATTTATCGCAGTAAGGTTAGAACTGCCGTGAAAGAAGTGGAAGATGCGCTGGTAAACTTACATAGCGCCCATTCAAGGCAGGCTGACATTGCGCAAGCCATTCAGAGCTATCAGGCCTCGTTTGATGCAATGCAAACAAAGGTGAATGCAGGATTTGCCAATTTAATTGACTTGGAAGATCAGCGCCGTGTTTTACTCAATGCGCGCACCAACGCCATTAACAACCAAAAACAACAAGCCGTGGCTTGGGTGAGCTTGTATCGCGCGGCAGGCGGCGGTTGGGACAAAACAGAAAAACTCAAAATAGAACAGTTAGAGACTGGAAGTACCCCATGATTTCAAAAACACTTATTCCACTGTTGATTGCTGCCAGCCTGTTGCTTGGCGGATGCCAAAGTAAACAAGACAGCAGCCCTGAAGCCACAACCAGCAAAGAAGCCGTTGCTAAAGCTAGCCTCACCGTCAGCACGATTAAGCCGCAACAAACAGCACTGAATAAAACCTTAAATGCCAATGGCAATATTGCTGCCTGGCAAGAATCGAGCATAAGCACAGAAACAAACGGTTTGCTTTTGCGCGAAGTGTTAGTGGGCATAGGCGACCAAGTCAAACGTGGGCAAGTGCTTGCGCGCTTTGCTGCCGCCAGCATTGAAGCGGAAGTGGCACAAACACAAGCCAATGTGGCGGAGGCACAAGCCATCCTCATTGAGGCAGCTGGCAACGCCAATCGTGCGCGTAGCATTCAAGATTCAGGCGCATTAAGCCGCCAACAAATTGAGCAATACATCACTGCAGAAGCCAGCGCAAAAGCACGGCTGGACGCAGCACAAGCGAATTTACGCGCACAGCTTATTAAAATCAAGCAAGCAACCGTTACCGCGCCTGATGATGGCATTATTTCGCAAAACCCTGCCACCGTTGGTACGGTATATGCCGCTGGGCAAGAGTTATTTCGCCTGATTCGAAAAGGTCGCATTGAATGGCGCGCAGAGCTTACCTCCTCTGATGTGTCGTTTATTAAAGCGGGCATGCAAGCACAAATCACCTTGCCAGACGGCGCTACAGCACAAGGTAGGGTACGCACCATCGCGCCAAGTGTAGATAACAAAACCCGCAACGCCATTGTGTATGTTGATATTCCTGCTGGCAGCGCAAAAATCGGCATGTTTGCGCGCGGCCAATTTTTACTGGGCAATACCGATAGCCTCACTCTGCCCAACGATGCCATTGTGATGCGTGATGGCTTTGCCTATGTGATGCAGGTACACAATAATAAAATCACCCAAACAAAAGTACAACTCGGCCAGCGCGCAGGGGATCAGGTTGAATTACTCAACTTTAACGCTGCAAATGCAGAAATTGTTGCCAGTGGCGGCGCATTTTTGACGGATGGTGATCGTGTTAGAGTAGTGAATAAAAGTGTAGTCAACAAATGAATATTTCCAGCTGGTCAATCAAAAACCCGGTGCCTGCACTGATATTATTTATACTGCTCACGCTAGCGGGCAGTATGAGTTTTAACAGCATGAAAGTGCAAAATTTTCCTGATTTAGACTTACCCACTGTCACCGTCAATGCGTCCCTTCCTGGTGCATCGCCAGACCAGCTTGAAACTCAAGTCGCCCGCAAAATTGAAAATGCCGTTGCCAAACTGCAGGGTTTACGCCACATTTACACCACCATTCAGGATGGCACCGTACGCATTACGGCTGAATTCAGGCTTGAAAAACCAGTACAAGAAGCTGTAGACGATGTGCGTTCAGCCGTTTCTGAAGTGCGTGCCGATTTACCCAGTGATTTACGCGAACCGATTGTCAGCAAGCTCAATATTGCAAGTTCTCCCATTTTGGCCTTCACGATACATTCTAAACGTATGGATGATGAAGCGCTTTCATGGTTTTTGGATGATGCGCTCACCAAAAAACTGCTAGGCGTAAAAGGCGTTGGTAATGTTGCGCGCGTTGGCGGTGTCAATCGCCAAATATGGGTTGAACTCGACACCGCTAAATTGCAATCACTTGGTACCACTGCCGCCGAAATTTCTCGAAATTTAGGGCGCATTCAGCTTGAAGTAGCGGGTGGCACCACTAAATTAAGCGGGAGCGAACAACCTATTCGCACGCTTGCTAACGTGAAATCAGCCGATGAATTAGGGCAAATAGAAATTGCACTTAATGACGGCAGAAAAATTCGTTTAAATCAAGTTGCCAATGTGTTGGATACCATTGCCGAGCCTAAATCGGCCGCCTTTTTAAACGGCCAAAGTGTGATTGGTTTTGAGGTAAGCCGCAGCAAGGGCGCAAGCGAGCTTGAAGTCGGCGCTGGCGTTTACGACGCGCTCAAGGCCATTCAACTGCAACACCCCGATATTGAAATCACCGAAGCCTTTAATTTTGTACAGCCCGTGCAAGATGAATTTGATGCGTCCATGACCATGCTCTACGAAGGTGCGTTACTAGCAGTCTTAGTGGTGTGGCTATTCTTGCGTGATTTTCGTGCCACCTTTGTCTCGGCCTTGGCCTTGCCCTTGTCTGTCATTCCGGCGTTTATCGGCATGAAATATATGGGCTTTTCAGTCAATATTGTGACCTTACTCGCACTGTCTTTGGTGGTAGGGGTGCTGGTGGACGACGCCATTGTTGAGGTTGAAAATATTGTCCGCCACTCGCGCATGGGAAAATCCCCTTTTGAAGCCGCGTTAATCGCCACCGAAGAAATCGGATTGGCCGTGGTTGCTACCACGTTCACACTCATTGCCGTATTTTTACCTACCGCGTTTATGGATGGCATTCCAGGAAAATTCTTTAAGCAGTTTGGCTGGACAGCAGCATTTGCCATTTTTGCATCGCTTTTGGTCGCCCGGCTACTCACGCCGATGATGGCAGCTTACCTCATGCGACCCAGCAAAGTAGAAACTGAAACGGATGGTGTTGTTATGCGCACTTATATGCGGCTTGCGCGTTGGTGCGTACAGCATCGTTTAATGACCACGGTTGCGGCCATTTTATTTTTTATAGGCTCACTTTCACTCATCCCTTTATTACCCAAAGGATTTGTACCCGCTGATGACAACTCGCAAACACAAGTGCGCATTGAGCTAGCGCCGGGTGCAACCTTAGCGCAAACCATTGCCATAAGTGAACAAGCGCGCCGCATATTAAAAGACGTAGCGCATGTGAATAGTGTTTACACGGCTGTTGGTGGCGGTGCGGCAGGCAGCGACCCATTTGCAGGTGGCGGCACGGCTGAAACCCGCAAAGCCACACTGACGATTCAACTAGACCCGCGCGGTAAACGGCCGAAAAAACAAGTCATTGAAGCTGAAATCCGTGAGAAATTACAGGCCCTAGCAGGGGTGCGCCTGGGAGTGGGCTTAGAAGGTTCAGGCGAAAAATATGTACTCGCCCTCACCAGTGAAGATGCCACCGCCTTGCAAAATGCCGCCAGCGCAGTAGAAAAAGACCTACGCAAAATTCAAGGGCTAGGCAACATTGCCTCGAGTGCAGCTTTGGTGCGGCCTGAGATTATTGTTAAACCTGATTTTGCAAAAACAGCCGACTTTGGCGTCACCAGCGCGGCCATTGGCGAAACCCTGCGCATTGCAACGATTGGTGATTACGAACAGTTTTTACCTAAACTCAATTTGGAACAACGCCAAATACCCATTTTGGTGAAACTCAATAACGATGCGAGGCAAGACTTGAATATTCTTGGCAAACTCGCCGTGCCAAGCTCAAATGGCAGCGTCGCGCTAGAACAAGTCGCCAGCCTGCAAATGTCAAGCGGGCCAGCGGTGATTAGCCGTTATGACCGCTCGCGCAACATACAATTTAACATTGAACTTTCAGGCCTTGCCATGGGCGATGCGGTTGAAGCCGTAAAAAACCTGCCGAGTATTCAGCATTTACCAGCAGGCGTCATGCAAACGGAATTAGGCGATGCTGAAATGATGGGCGAACTTTTTTCAAGCTTTGGCATTGCCATGCTCACGGGTGTCGTTTGCATTTACTTTGTACTGGTATTGTTATTTAAAGACTTTTTACAGCCCATCACCATTTTAGTCGCCCTGCCTTTGTCACTTGGCGGTGCATTTTTAGGGCTGCTCGTAACAGGTAAAGCACTGTCAATGCCCTCGATGATTGGGCTGGTGATGCTCATGGGCATTGCCACCAAAAATTCAATCTTACTTGTTGAATACGCCATTGTTGCCAGACGCGACCTGCACATGTCACGCCTTGATGCCATATTGGACGCCTGCCATAAACGCGCCCGCCCCATCATCATGACCACCATTGCCATGACCGCAGGCATGTTGCCCGTGGCCTTAGCACTTGGCGCAAGCGATGGCTCGTTCCGTAGCCCCATGGCGGTTTCTGTGATTGGTGGCTTACTGACATCCACCTTACTAAGCTTGCTGGTCATTCCTGTTGCCTACACCTTAATTGACGATGTGCAACAGTGGATACGAAAATGCTTACCCACTTCCAAACATGAAATGACATAAAAAAATTAAAGCATTTACACAAAATAAAAAGCCGTTAAAAAGCCTATTTTTTGCGTTATTTGTACCACAACCTTTTTTGATGCTCTGGAAGCCTTATAAATAAAGGCTCGCAGGGCAGAAAAAATTTCTCGAGAGATTTTTGCCATTCAATTCATTATTTTTTAATGCTTAATCAGCACATTTGTAAGCGACAAAACACTACCCTTAAGTTTTGGAAAACACCGCTATAAACGTTATACTGTTGGCTTTAATTGTTGAGTTAAAAAACCCTACGGTTTATTAAAACAGCCTCATGAAAAATATTATCTTTAATTTTTTAGTGAGCACATTTAACGCGACTGTTAAATGGTTAAAACGTAAGTAAATTTTACACTTGCTCATCACCAATACAGGCCAAACGCTATGATTGTCATTACCGGCGGCGCAGGCATGATAGGCTCTATCATTGCTTGGCATCTTAATACCAAACACGGGCGCAGTGATATTGTCATTGTTGACAGCATTCAACACCCCGAGCAATGGCAAAACCTTGCGCACCGCCAATATGCGCAATACTTAGACAAAGACCAACTTATGGCTTGGCTGCAAGGCCGAACCGACATTGAAGCCATCATCCACATGGGCGCCATTAGCGCCACAACAGAGCGCGATTTCAATAAACTGGTGGATACCAACATTCATTACAGCCAAAATTTATGGATTTGGTGTGCGAACAACAACGTACCTTTCTTTTACGCAAGTTCTGCCGCCACTTATGGCGATGGCAATTTAGGCTATAACGATGCCAGCATTGACAACTTACGTCCGCTCAATGGTTACGGTTACTCTAAACACTTTTTTGACCAATGGGCACTACGCCAAGTAAATGAAAATGCGCCGCAACCGCCAAGCTGGGCAGGCTTTAAGTTCTTTAACGTGTACGGCCCCAACGAGTATCACAAAGAACGCATGGCGAGCGTGGCCTATCACACCTTTAATCAGTTTAGCCAAACCGGTACCATGAAGCTTTTTAAAGGCACCAAGGCTGGGGTTGAAGACGGCATGCAAATGCGCGATTTTGTCTACGTGAAAGATGCCGCCAGTGTGGTTGCATACTTTTTGAGTAATGCGCACAACACAACACCAGTGAAAAATGGCATTTACAACATTGGCACGGGGCAGGCACGCAGCTTTAAAGATTTAGCCCTCGCAGTGATGCATGGTATGGGTCGCGAACCGCATATTACCTACATTGATATGCCAGAAGACTTGCAAGGAAAATACCAATATTTTACCGAGGCTTCAATGACCAAGCTAAAAGCGGCGGGCTATGTTGCACCGTTTACCAGCTTAGAAGAAGGTGTCAAAGATTACGTGCAGAATTACCTATTAAAGCCAGATGCATATTGTTAAAAAGGACCATCGCAGCCCATGAAATATGTTGAATACTTAAAAGGCGAGCACGCTGCCCACACGGCGATGTTCAATGCCCTTGCGCCACTTTTTCCAACCATTAGTGATGTAGGCATTGCCATGCAAAATACGATTCAAAATGGCGGAAAAATCCTCATTATGGGCAATGGCGGCAGTGCGGCTGATAGTCAGCATATTGCGGCAGAAATTGTCGGACGTTTTAAAAAAGAACGCAAAGGTATGCCTGCGATTGCGCTCACTACTGACACGTCAATTTTAACATCTGTTGGCAATGATTACGGTTACGATTATATTTTCGCTCGCCAAATTGAGGCCCTTTGCCGCCCAGAAGACTTGGTGATTGGCATCACTACTTCAGGAAACAGTGCAAACGTGGTCCGTGCAATTGAGGCTGCAAAGGTAATCGGCGCCACAACCGTCGGATTAACCGGTGGCACTGGTGGCAAACTTAAAGATTTATGCGATTTTAATTTGGTCATGCCTTCAAATGTCACCGCAAGAATTCAAGAAGCGCATATTTTTGTGGGGCATTCTCTTTGTGAAATTTTAGAAAGTGATTAACACACCTTTGATTCGATGGCTAACAATCGCAGGGTAAAGGCAATAGTTCATGCATCAAAAACTCATTGAAACCGTTAAGCAATTTGGCAGCACACCATTACACGCACTGGTGATTGGCGATGTGATGCTGGACCGCTACTTAATGGGCGAAGTCAGTCGCATCTCTCCCGAAGCGCCTGTGCCGATCGTCCTACTAAAGTCTCAAGAAGACCGCATTGGCGGCGCAGCCAACGTTGCGGCCAACCTTGCGCTGCTCAACATTAAAACGCATATGATTGGCTGCGTGGGTCATGACAATGAAGCAAATATTCTGCTGAATTTAATGGCAAAAATTGGCATTGAAAGCAGCCATATTTTGCGTTCAAATCACCGCCCTACCATCGCAAAAACACGTATTCTTGGCGGGCACCAGCAAATGATGCGCTTAGACCAAGAAAATAGCAGCATTTTCACCATCGATGAAAATGCGCAACTCATGGCAACGATTGATGCGCAAATTCGCTTAAAACCAGCCGTAGTCATTTTATCGGATTATGCAAAAGGGCTATTAAGTACGCAAACCAGTCAGCACATCATTGCCCAGTGCAAATTACACAACATTCCCGTGCTGGTTGACCCTAAAGGCAAAGATTACAGCAAATACAGTGGTGCAACTGCGCTCACGCCTAACAAAAAAGAAACTGCCGAAGCCTGTGAAACTACCATCAATGACCCAGCATTAATCGTAAAGGCAACGCAACTTAAGCAGAATTTAAACCTAGCGTTTCTTGCTGTCACACGTGGTGAAGAAGGCATTACCCTCATTGATGAAAAAAGCCAGCATTTGCCCGCAATAGCTAAACAAGTATTTGATGTTTCAGGTGCTGGCGATACCGTAATTGCCACGTTGGCAGCGGGCTTAATACACCAACTTAACCCGGTAGAAGCCTTAGAATTAGCCAACATTGCTGCTGCCGTGGTGGTAGGTAAAGTGGGCACGGCCCCCATCACTCAGCATGATTTGCTCGATGCACTCAATACGCAGCAAGGCAATGAGCAAGCACATAAGGTTTGTGATTTAGCGCAAATCATGCAAAAAGTTGAAGCTTGGAAAAAGCAGCGACTCAAAATTGTGTTCACCAACGGCTGTTTTGATTTGCTGCATGCAGGCCATGTGACTTATTTAGAACAAGCAAAAAAACGGGGTGACAAGCTCATTTTAGGCCTTAACACCGACCGTTCAGTCAGTGCACTCAAAGGGCCTACCCGTCCTGTGGTCAATGAAAATGATCGTGCACGCGTGCTGGCCGCACTTGAATCAGTTGACGCAGTTATTTTATTTGATGAAGAAACGCCCCTAAACCTAATCAACACCATTCAACCGCACGTTATTGCCAAAGGCAGTGATTACACAGCAGCACAAGTCGTGGGTGGCAAAGAGGTGCAAAGTTGGGGTGGAGAAATTGCACTGATTGATTTAGTTGAAGGACGCAGCACGAGCAATATCATCAACAAGATGAACGCGTAAATGACTGAAAAAATCCTCATTCTAGGCCCGGCATGGGTGGGTGATATGGTGCTGGCACAGAGCCTATTTAAAACACTCAAAACCAACAGACCCAATTGCACCATAGATGTAGCCGCACCCGCATGGACGCTACCTTTGCTTGAGCGTATGCCAGAGGTATCGGGCAAAATCGCACTGCCGTTTAAACATGGCGAATTGGCTTTTTGGCAGCGCTTGGCTTTTGGCAAAAACTTAAAAAATAAAGGCTATACACAAAGTATCGTTCTTACCAATTCACTTAAATCAGCGCTATTGCCTTGGGCAGCTGGTATAAAAAAACGCACCAGTTTTTTAGGTGAAATGCGTTATGGTTTGGTGAATGATATTCGCCCATTAGACAAAACCAAACTAAAAAAAACCGTTGAGCGTTTTGTGTATTTAGGCTTAAAAAAAGGTGAATGCTTGCCTGAAAAAATCCACAACCCTGCGATGGTCGCAGATAAAGCTACTGCTTTGAATGTGTTAGGCAGGTTTTCCCACACCCCAGCCCTTTCCAATCGAGCGAAAGAGCAAAAAATTCTCGGACTTTGCCCAGGTGCAGAATACGGCGAGGCCAAGCGCTGGCCGGCTGAGTATTATGCCCAAGTCGCCAACTACGCGCTAGATAACGGCTGGCAGGTAATGCTGTTTGGCTCAGACAAAGATGTGCCTGTTACCAGCCAAATTAACCAAGCCACACAAAATCGCTGCCTAGATTTAGGCGGCAAAACAAAACTCGGCGAGGCGATTGACCTCATGTCACTTTGCGATACCGTCATCAGCAATGACTCTGGTTTAATGCACGTAGCCGCAGCATTGAATAAAAACCTAATCGCTATTTTTGGTTCAAGTGACCCCTATCACACGCCACCGATGCATCCAAAAGCTATGATTGAATATTTAGCGCTGGAATGCAGCCCATGCTTTAAACGTGAATGCCCATTAGGGCATTTGAATTGCCTAAAGCAAATTATGCCTGCAACAATTATTAAAAATTTAAATACATAAGATGAGTCACTCCAAAAACATTATTAGCTTGGCCTACTACTTGCCACAATTTCATGAAATTGAAGAGAATAATCGCTGGTGGGGCAAAGGTTTTACTGAATGGTCACAACTTCGTGAGGCGAAAACATATTTTAAATGGCAAAAAATACGTATGCCAGTTGAGCCTCTCGGTGAATATAGCCTACTAAATGCCCACATAATGGAACTGCAATCAAAAATTGCAAAAGCGTATGGAATTAATGGCTTCTTGGTTTTTGACTACTGGTTTGGAGAAGGTAAAACTTTACTCGAAAAGCCCATGCAGCTGGTGCTTGACCAACAACTTAACTTTGACTATTGCTTATGTTGGGCTAATCACACCTGGTACAACAAGCGCGACAACATCACTCTGCAACAACAGCTTTATCTGGGTAAGAAAGACTACACCGCATATTTCAACCGTCTACTTCCTCACTTTAAATCGCCTCACTACCTTAAAATTGAAAATCAACCAATTTTCTCAATTTTTAATCCAAATGAAATTCCTGATTTAAATTTATTTATAGAGACTTTTCAGCAGTTATCAAAACAAGCTGGTTTTAATGGTATTTACCTTATTGCTGACAACACAGATGCGTCTTCAGGCCATGCGAGCCTGTTAAATGGTTACACAAGAACTAACTACTTCTTTAAAAAACGTAATCGCGATAATTTAATTTCATATTTAAAAGAAAAAATAACGCGAAAATTTGGTTATAGCAATATTGGCCCATTTTGTTATAGTTACCTTAATTTAGTGGTAAATCAACATATTGATTTTAATGATATTAAATATATCCCTTCTGTTTTTACGGGCTGGGATACAACACCTCGACACCTAAAACGCGGCACCATACTTAAAGATTTTAATTTGCAAAATTTCAAGCGCCATTTACAAAAAATTGAACGAACGATTGAAAATAATAGACAGCAGTCTGAATGCGCTACTCAGCTTATCATCATTAAGTCATGGAACGAATGGGCAGAAGGCAATCTACTTGAACCTGATAGTGTTTTTGGAGTAACCCTATTAGAAGCTTATAGCCTTTTGATTAACAAACTAACTAAATAAGATGTTAGCTTGGCCTAGAATTACTTTCATGGATGAAAAAAAACACACTAGAAACTATAGCTATCATAGTTAAATTAAATCCTGAATAAAAAGACTCAGTTATACCAACAGCTATCAAATTAGTCGTTAACAAAGCTAGTAAAAGTAGTGCGAAGTCTTTATAGTCAATTGAAGTTTTTATCATCAACAAAATTTTCTTGTAAATATAACAAAGTAGTACTGTAGCAAGAGTCATACCGACGACCCCAGAAGTATATAGTATCTCTAAAATAAAATTATGTGGTGTTTTGAAGTCAATGCCCTGCATGTGATATTGAGAATAAAGTTTAAACTCATTTACAAATACATGAAATCCATGCCCAAATATCCATTGGGAAATTGAACTATCCATCTGCATCCTCCAGGCATCCTGCCAAATAAATGTGCGCTCTTCTTTGTTTATGTGCATTATCAACTCTACGAATCTTCCCGAAAAATTAGCTACATTCGTTAAAAACAAGATACTCAAAACCAAAATCATTAATAAAGCCAAATGTTTTTTAGCCTTATGATTGGTAAATGTAATTACAAGAAATCCTGAGGAAATAAGACCTATCCATGTTGGTCTAGAAGAAGAAAGCAATACGAAATAGGCTAAAAAGACAAATGGTAATAACAGTAACCACCGTCTTGAAGATGATATCTTAATAAAAGCGAACACCGTAAATAACAGGCATGAAGCGCTATAAAACGCTAAGAAATGAGGGTTGCTTGTTGTTCCGAATGGTCTTTTTAAATACCATATAGCCACTATTTGAGCTAGGACATATAAAAACAAAGTTAACAGGGATAGTTTTAAAATATTTTCTTTAATAAACTCAACATTTATTTTTGCCTGCATCCATAAACCAACTACTGTAAAGGTTACTAAGATTATTCGCTGAAACTCTTTGGTGTAATTCAAATTTAATACCGCAAATAAGTGTAGAGCTATAAACGCAAATGGAATAAAAAATATGTAAAGTAGCTTTCTATCTCTAAAATAATTTAACTCTTTATAGTTTTTGATAAAAAAAACCAATACAACCACTAAATTTAGATATGCAAAAAAACGATACAGGGAACCTCTATCCAACATTGCCATTAACACAGATAGAAAAATAACAAAAAAATGTAACTTGCCCGCGATGCTTAACTTATCTGAAGTATCAGAACTCAACTTTTCATCTCCCATACAACATGTAATTTAACGGCCAAATTAACTTAGGTCACACCGTATTATCTAAATCTTCATAAAAATTCGTATACCAAGCTACAAAGCGTTCAACACCAACGCTTAAAGAGATGCTAGGCTTAAAGCGAACCCATTTTTCTAAGGCGCTTGTATCAGCAAAGGTAGCTTTAACATCGCCCTGCTGCATCGGCAAAAACTCTTTAGTTGCAAATTTACCTAAGGCAGCTTCTAGTTTAGCAATAAAATCCATCAGCTTTTCAGGCTGGCTGTTACCAATATTGAAGATGCGATAAGGTGCTTTTGTAGCGATGCCTTCTGCATCTGGAGTTTCTGACATTGCGGGTTTATCCAGCACACGGATTACACCCTCGACAATATCGTCGATATAGGTAAAGTCACGCATCATGTTCCCATGGTTAAACACCTGAATCGGCTTGCCAGTTAGAATTGCATTCGCGAATAAAAATGGCGACATATCTGGCCGACCCCATGGGCCATATACTGTAAAGAAACGTAATCCTGTTGTCGGAAGGTTAAATAAATGGCTATAGGTGTGTGCCATTAGCTCATTCGCCTTTTTAGTCGCAGCATACAGACTTACAGGGTGGTCTACATTATCATGCTCATTGAATGGCAATTTAGTATTGCCACCATAAACGCTGGATGAGCTTGCGTATACCAAGTGTTGAACGTTATTATTCCTGCAAGCCTCCAGAACATTGGTAAATCCAACTAGGTTACTTTGCACATAGGCATGTGGATTTTGCAACGAATATCGAACACCCGCCTGTGCGGCGAGATGAACGACTCTTTGTGGTTTTTGTTTAGCGAATAGTTCTGATAAAGCCTGTGTATTTGAAATATCCAGTTTTACAAAATGAAAGTTTTTGGCGTTTTGATGATTGCTAATTTCTTCAAGCCGGGCTTGTTTTAATCGCACATCGTAATAATCGTTCAGATTATCTAAGCCAATGACCTCATCTCCGCGCGCAAGTAGCGCCATGCTCACATGGAAGCCAATAAACCCTGCCGCGCCGGTTACTAATACTTTCACAGCGTTCCTATTCTATAGATTTAGCTTGCTAAACGTCCGACTGGCAAATATTCAATACCTGCATTCTTAACTACCTTAGGTTCATACATGTTGCGACCATCAAAAATGACCTTCCCTTTAATTTTCTGCTTAATCAAAGAAAAATCCGGACTTCTGAACTCTTTCCATTCTGTCACAATCACCAATGCATCCGCGTTATCGAGTGTCTGATTTTGTGTTTTCGCAAAACTTAAGCCTTTGGTTTCCTTGAATATGCGCTTAGCTTCTTCTATCGCAACGGGGTCATATGCACAAACAGTGGCTCCCTCATCAAGCAAGTCTTGAATCAGTACCCGGCTTGCCGCCTCGCGCATATCATCTGTATTGGGTTTAAATGCTAGACCCCAAAGTGCAAAGTGTTTACCTGCGAGATCATCACCAAAATGCACTTTAATTTTTTCAGTTAAAACATGTTTTTGTATATCGTTGGCTTCTTCGACTGCATTCAATACTTTTAAATCATAGTCATGCGCTCTTCCTAATTTAATCAGCGCTTTTACGTCCTTAGGAAAGCATGAACCTCCATAACCGCAGCCCGGGTATAAGAAGTCGTAGCCAATTCTCGGGTCCGACCCAATGCCTTTTCGCACATGCTCAATATCAGCCCCCAAAATTTCAGCTAAATTAGCAAGCTCATTCATAAAACTGATACGTGTTGCCAACATGGCGTTCGCTGCATATTTAGTCAACTCTGCTGAACGAACATCCATTACTACCAATCGCTCATGGTTGCGTTGAAATGGTGCATAAAGTGAACGCATCACCTCTTGACTTTGCGCATCCGCCACACCAATCACGATGCGGTCAGGCCGCATAAAATCATCAATCGCTGCACCTTCTTTTAGAAACTCTGGATTTGATACAACGCTGAAGGTTACTTCAGCGTCACGCAAAGCTAACTCTTCTGCGAGCGCAGCACTTACCCTATCTGCCGTACCCACTGGCACTGTAGATTTATCTACAATAATTTTATGCTTTGTCATGTATTTACCGATGTTTCGCGCAGCGGCAACTACATACTGTAAATCTGCCGAGCCATCTTCATCGGGTGGCGTTCCCACTGCAATAAACTGTACATCACCAAAATCTACAGCTTGCTTAATATCTGTAGTAAACTTCAAGCGGCCGGCTTTCTTGTTTCGTCTTACCATTTCCAGTAGGCCAGGTTCGTGAATAGGAATTCCACCTTCTTCTAATATCTTGATTTTAGCTGGGTCAACATCAAGGCATAACACATCATTACCGACTTCCGCTAAGCAAGTACCAGAAACCAAACCCACATAACCTGTGCCAATGACTGTAATTTTCATATATAAAACTCAATTAATTATTATTTAACTGCCGACAAGCATCGCCATAACCAAGAACCACTAAAGATTTTTTCTTTTTCAGGTAAGGTTTAAACTCTTTAACTTTACAACCTGCAAATGGTAACAGGCTGCTTGCTTCGTCATCTTCAGCGATAAGAAGAAATGATTTCTTTTCATCCAAAACCACCTTAAGCGCTTTGGGATCTAAGGATTTAATGGGTGTGTAGGCATAATAAATAATTCGACTATCAGTCTTACCGTAGGTATAGAGTGTATTTGGTGTGATTGTTTTTTCCCAATCATTAATCTGGGCAAAGGCGGAGGTTCGATAAGCAAAAACCCGCGATTCAACAAACATATAAAAACAAGCCAACAACAATGGGAACAAAATGCAGAAGGTAAGGATTATCTTTTTAAGTTGATGCGTGGTTTTATCAAACAATTTCGCCAACTGAACCCCTAGAATGATTGAGATCATTGGATAAATCGGCAGCAAATACTTTGCATGCTTATTACTAAACAGAGAAAACACCAGCAACGGCACCACTACTGCGCAAAGTAACGCCTTCAAATCATTTCTGGCCGAGAAGACCTTGAACAATTCGCGCGGACGTATGAGCAGCAGCATCACTAACATTAGAAAATCAACAATGATCCAACCTAGGTAACTCAATAAAGGCTTGGCAACTTCTTCCGCCTGCATCTTTTCCAACATGTCTCGTTTAGCGATTGTTGACCAGATATCAAAACCTAACTGTAGTGACACAACGAGATACCAAGACAAGGCAACAACAAAAAACATTATCCAACTCTTATAGTTGGTGAGTGTATGTCTAACAAGGCTATCTTTTGTCCAGATTGCGGACACAATAAGCGGTAGCGTTACAAATAGTAACGCAACAGGACCTTTGGTGAGTACTGCTAACGCAAGCAAGAAATAACTTAAGTAAATCCAACCGCGTTTAGTTGGCTCCTCGATAAATTTAAGTGCAGATAATACAGCGCCCACACACAGGGCCGTTAGTAACATTTCAATTTCAACACGTCTTGCCAACATGGCAAATCCGAGATTTGCCATTAATATCTGCACGCTAAAAAGGGCTGGCCATGCACCAAACCTGTTAAGCGTATAACGATATGTCATCCATAATGTGACCAGTGCGGCAAAGGCTGATGGTAATCTCAGCGTCCACTCATTCACCGTTCCCACTACGCTGGATATACTTAGCGAAATCCAATATAACAATGGCGGTTTAGTCAGGTAGAGTTCACCATTCAGTGTTGGCAAAAGCCAATTTCCACTTTCAAACATCTCATTGATGGCCAAAGCACGTCGGCCTTCATTCAATGAAATTAAATCGATTGAGCCCAACCCCCAGAACGCAATCAATAGGCTAATAAAAGCACTAGCAATTAAAAGTCGATGATATGTGTTAGTTGCTGATAGATTCATAACGTGGTGCAATCTGATTGAAGAAAACTATTTGCCATTTCGATGAATTAGCATCAAATTTCGCACATAGACAATCGTGCCTGGCAGTTGACCTAAAATAATAACCGGGTCAATACGATGTATTCCGTATGCCAACACGATCAAACCACCCATCAGACTCAAATACCAAAAACTGACAGGGATTAAACTTTGCTGATGGCGCTCACTATGTATCCATTGCACAATAAAACGCATCATGAACAAACACTGTCCAACAAGCCCTACCCCAATCCAGACTAAATCTGAGGTTGGCATGCCTGTAATATAGTTGTTAAGGGCATTGATAATGTGCGAAAAATACAAACCAATGCCATCATTAACAATTTGCATAATCAAACCACCTTATCTTCAATTACTTGCGGGATTTTTGCACGGCGTTGTAACCATGCTACACCGAATAAATCCACGATTCCCACCATCAGTCTATCAAGTGTGCCGTAATTAGATTTGCCATGCTCCCGATTTCGATGGCCAACATGCACGGACACAACTTTTCCACCACGGCGCTTAATTAAAGCCGGTAAAAAACGGTGCATATGGTCAAAATAGGGTAAATCTAGAAATGCTGCACGCGAGAACAACTTCAAGCCACAGCCAGTATCAGGTGTGTCATCTTTGAGCAGGTTAGCGCGTACGGTGTTGGCAATCACTGAAGACACGCGCTTAATCCAGGTATCACGCCGACTTTGTCGCCTGTTTCCACCCACCAGTTCGACCCCTTCGGTTAGCGCAGACAGTAGCTTTGGAATATCCGCGGGATTATTCTGCCCATCACCATCCAAAGTTGCAATCCAATCAAACTTGGCAAATTTCACACCCGTTCTTACTGCGGTACTTTGGCCACAGCTTTTCGCGTGACGCACGATTCTTAACTGCGAATATTGGCGCTGCAATGCTTTCAATTTTGCATACGTGTCGTCTGTACTGCCGTCGTCAATATAAATAATCTCGTGCTGAATGACTGGCTGCAGTGCGGCCTGAATTTCCGCAATCAAACTTTCCACATTGTCTTGTTCATTGCGAACCGGCACGACCACGGATAATTGTTGAGGTTGAAAAAAATTTGACATTATTTCATGTTCCAAATCAGAAAATTAATCACCAGCGCTCATTAGCATAATTGCACAATCGAATTATGCACAACTATATTATTTTCAGCACAATAAGTTTGCCAATCAGCCACTTCAGTCCAATCACTCAAGAACACAAAGTCTAATCCTGCGCGGTTTGCGGCCTCAAAATCATATTTGCTGTCCCCAATAAAAAGTGCTGGAAACTGCAAATTACCTGAGGCTATTTCGCGTACTAGGACGGTATCTTTGTTATCCGGGCTACCAAATAATCCACCATCAAAATATTTGGCTAAATCGCGTTTGGCAAATAACGCACGAATCTCTTGCTGGTCACCACCTGAAAGTATCATCCAGTTGGCTTTTGGCGTTGCACTTCGCAAATCCTCTAACCCCTCTGCCACAGCACATTCCATCAAACCAACTTCTAATTCGCGCGCAAATTCGTCCAATAACGCTTGAACCGCTTGTTCAGTCACAGGCTGATTTAACACCTCATGCAAATACCACTCAAACTTGTGGTAACGTGAAATTCCGCCTAATTTTACATGATACTCCACCAGCGCCTGCGCTTGTGCGTCTGTTGCACCCAAGTTTTTAGCGGTGCGAAAGTAGGCTTCGGTTTTCACCACATTTGAATCAAGCACAACACCATCACAATCAAACACAATGGATTTATATTTTTTTAAATCTATTTTCAAGCGTGATTCCTAAATAATGTATTAAAAAATGCTGTTTCTAGCATTCATTTTATTCACAACCTTTTTAGATGCTCTGGAAGCCTTATAAATAAAGGCTTCCAGAGCATCTATTTTTTCTCGGGGGAAATTAGGCCTTGGTAATTAGAATTTTTGCATATTGTTTGCACAAAAATTTATCATGAAAAAAGGGCTAAGCAAATGCCAAGCCCTTACACGATTACGCATTTTTTAGCGTGTTCACGTAAATTTCTACGCAGCCTTAATCGCGCTTGCTTCCTTAGCTAATTTTGTAATATGTGCCCAATCTTTACGTGCCACTGCATCGGCTGGCGTGAGCCATGTGCCACCGCAAACCACAACATTTGGCAAGCTTAAAAATTGCGGTGCAGATTCAACCGTAACTCCACCAGTAGGGCAAAATTTCACATCACCAAATGGGCCAGCAAAGCCTTTTAGTAGGTTAATGCCGCCTACAGCCACTGCCGGGAATAATTTCAAGAAATAATAATCGTCTGCATTGGCGGTCATAATTTCAGAGCCTGTTGAAACGCCTGGCAATAATGACAAGCCGATTTTGCGGGCAAATTGGCCCAGCTCTGTGGTGTAGCCCGGGCTTACCGCGAATTTACAGCCCACATCAAGAGAAGCTTGCGCGTCTTTTAAATTACGCACAGTACCTGAACCCATAATCGCATCTGGCACGCGCTTGGCGATTTGTTCCATTGCCTGCAAAGCACAGGATGAGCGCAAAGTCACTTCCAGCACGCGAATGCCGCCTTCTAGCAATGCTTCAGCCATCGGTACGGCATCTTCAACCTTGTTAATCACAATCACTGGAATGACGGGGCCTTCTTTTGCTAAATCTAATGTATTCATGGTTTTTACCTATCATTTAAAAATAATTGATTAAAATTCAAAACGTATTCCAGCCTGCGCGGGAATTACGGCTCGAGATGTCTCTAGTTAAAAAGCTTTTTTAAAAACTTTGATAATCGGCCGAGAACTAGGCGCATGAGCGTATACAGTACGATGAGTACGGCAAGCCCAATAATTCAAATCAAGGCGCAACGACGTTATCGATCTATTTGCAAAGTTTTAAAGCCAAGTGATGGCACCTTCTTCAGCTGACAACACATTCTTACGCATACCGCCAAACAACTCACGCCCTAAATCATGCGCATTGTGGTGACGCTTGGTATCTGAAAGCTCTTCAACTTCACGCTCAACCCACTCATCTTCATCCACCAGCACGTTCACCATGCCCACGGTCGCATTTAAGCGGACAATATCCCCGGTACGGATTTTTGCAATCGCCCCACCTGCAGAAGCTTCAGGCGTCATGTGAATCGCGGCAGGAATCTTGCCTGAAGCACCACTCATGCGGCCGTCTGTCACAATCGCCACCATAAAGCCTTTGTTTTGCAGCACTGCCAATGGCGGAGTTAACTTGTGCAGTTCAGGCATGCCATTGGCTTTTGGCCCTTGAAAACGCACCACTGCCACAAAATCTTTTTCCAGCTCACCACGGTCAAAAGCTGCGAGCAATTCTTCTTGCGCATCAAACACAATGGCAGGCGCTTCAATAATATGGCGATCTGGCGGCACGGCAGAAATTTTAATGACACTACGGCCCAGATTACCCTTCAGCAAACGCAAACCGCCTGACTCATCAAACGGAAACGCTGCGGTACGCACAATGGTTTCATCCAGACTTTCTTTGGGTAAATCCTTCCACACTAACTTATTCTCTTCTTTTACTGGCAATTTACCGTAATCGCGCAACCCGCCGTAAGCAACAGTGTACACATCTGGGAACATATAACCTGCGTCGATAAGTTCTCGAATCACAAAAGCAGGGCCGCCAGCAGACTGGAATTCATTGACATCGGCTTTACCGTTCGGGTAAACGCTGGCTAATAATGGCGTAGTTTTTGCCAAGTGATAAAAGTCTGTCCAGTCAATCATGATGCCTGCCGCACGCGCAACCGCTACCCAGTGAATCAAGTGATTGGTCGAGCCACCCGTTGCCAACAAAGCTACCATCGCATTCACAATGACATGCTCATCCACCAATTTACCAATCGGCGTAAATTGTTCTTGTTTGGTGTTATTGAGCACCATTTTAACGGCTTCACGCGTCAATAATTCACGTAAACCATCATTGGGGTGTACAAACGCCGCCCCTGGTACATGCAAGCCCATGGCTTCCATTAACATTTGATTGCTATTGGCTGTACCATAAAACGTACAGGTTCCGGCACTATGATAAGCGGCCGATTCAGACGCTAATAACTCATCGCGCCCCACCAGCCCTTGTGCATATTTTTCACGCACTTTTGATTTTGTGGTGTTATCAATGCCTGTTGCCATTGGGCCAGCAGGCACAAACACACAGGGCAAATGACCAAAATGCAGTGCGCCAATCAACAAACCCGGGACGATTTTATCGCAAATGCCAAGCAACAATGCGGCATCAAATACATCGTGTGAAAGGGCAATGGCCGTACTCATGGCGATTGTGTCGCGACTAAATAACGACAGTTCCATGCCCGGCTCGCCTTGGGTAATGCCATCACACATGGCAGGCACGCCGCCCGCCACCTGTACAGTAGCCCCTAACTTATGCGCTTCATTACGAATAATATCGGGGTAACCCACATAAGGTTGGTGTGCAGAAAGCATTTCATTGTAAGCCGTTACAATGCCAATGTTTGGCGCCTTTTCGACGACCACCTTGAACTTATCATCACTGGGCATTGCTGCATAGGCATGCGCCAAATTTGCACAGCCTAAGCGCCCTGTACTTTTGGGGCGATTAATCATCGCATCAACTCGTTGCAAATACGCAGTGCGAGTTGGGCGACTTTTTTCTATGATGCGTTCGGTAACTTCAATATGGGACTGTTTCATGACTAGGCCTTCAACTTAAGATGGTGCTTCAATGGGGCTAAAACCTTCACCCTGATTATCGCTAATTAGGCGCTATACGTCAAATCTAACACGAGCATTAGTCACACAGAGTTGCGCTAAATCAACTAGCAAAAAAGCGCGTGCGGCACGGGTTCAGTTGCAAATATATTTGCAATGTTCCAATGTTGCCCGCAGAGCTAGCAACCTATATTTTTGTTACCAGCACATCTTCCATCATTAAATACTCTAAATCACAGCCGTAAAACATGTTGAGCGCATCGGTGGGTGAGCAAATCATCGGCTCACCACGGCGATTAAGTGAGGTATTCAACACCACAGGATTACCACGCAGTTTTTCAAGATGTTCAATAAGCTCATAATAACGCGGGTTGGTTTCGCGCGTTACCACTTGCGCACGCGCGGTGCCATCTTCATGCACCACCTCAGGAATACGCGATTTCCATTTTTCTGCCACGTCAAAGGTAAACGTCATATAAGGCGCGGGATGTGCGGTTTGCAAAATATCTTCCGCCACGCGGTCTAGCATACTGGGGCAAAATGGACGCCAGCGTTCACGATATTTAATTTGTGCGTTAATACGGTCTGCCACACCGGGGTAACTTGGGTCGCCCAAAATGCTGCGGCAGCCAAGCGAGCGTGGGCCAAATTCCATACGTCCTTGTAACCAAGCTAATGGGTTGCCACTGGCCAGCAATTCTGCACCTTTTTGTGCGGCATTTTCTACACGTGTAAATACGGGTTTTGCTGGGTGCGCTTCACAGGCGGCAATACACTCTTCGGTGGTAAATGCTGGGCCCAAATACGCGTGTTCCATTTTATGAATGGTGTCGCCCGCCAAATGTGCCGCATAAGTGGCTGCACCAAGAGAAGTTCCGTTGTCACCAGAGGCTGGCTGCACAAATAGTTCTTTCACATGTGGCAACGCAATAATGCGCTGATTCAATTTCACATTCAGCGCCACGCCGCCCGCCATGGCGATGCGGCCAGTTTCTTTGATAATATCGCCTAAATAATAATCAATCATTTTCAACGCAGTATCTTCTAGCAATTGCTGAACCGACGCCGCATAATGAATATAAGGATTGTCAATTTCATCGCCGTGGCGCTTTGGCCCAAGCCATTCAATGAGTTCTGGCGTGAAATAATAGCCTTTGCCGCCTTCTTTATAACGACGTAACCCGACCACATTCACTAATTGAGTGTTGACTTTTAACGCACCATTTTCAAACGATACTAGGCGCGATAAATCGTATTTTTTCGGGTCGCCATAAGGTGCCATGCCCATCACTTTAAACTCGCCATCGAGCATTTCAAAACCGAGATATTCAGTAATCGCACCGTACATGCCGCCGAGTGAATCAGGGTCGTAAAACTCTTTAATTTTGTGGATTTTGCCGTTTTCGCCATAGCCAAAAAACGTCGTGGCATATTCACCTTTGCCATCAATGCCGACAATGGCAGTTTTTTCTTTAAACCCGCTTAAATGATAAGCACTCGAAGCGTGCGCCAAATGGTGTTCAACCGGCACAAACTTAGCGTTAATTAAGCCCAAGTCCGCCATCAATTTGAGCGATTTATCGCGGTTACGTCTAAAGCGGCGATTACCGTTAAATAATGCATCTAAAGCGCGGTCTGGCGCATACCAATGGCGCTTGGCGTAATGCCAACGCGCATTGCTGCTAAGTGGAATTTCTGCATATGGAAACGCGACAATATCGACCTCTTCAGGCTGAATGCCTGCTTGCTTCAAGCAAAACTTTGCGGCTTCATAAGGAAATTTATTTTTTGCATGCTTGTCGCGAATAAAGCGCTCTTCTTCAGCTGCGGCAATAATTTTGCCATCTACTAAAATAGCGGCCGAAGCATCATGCCCCAATGCGCCTGATAAACCTAAAACAATCATGGTGAAACTTTCAAAGTGATTTTGATAAGAATGGTGCTATTTTACTGTGTTTAGGCAAAATCGTTAAAGATAATGCAAGGGTAACTATGGTTTTTGTACAGCAACGCATTGTTAAAAAAAGCTGATTATTGCTCCGAGAGAATTTTATGCCTCTGGAAGCCTTGTAAATAAAGGCTTAGCGAGCAGGTCAAAAGGTTATGCGTTTAAATAACCCCTGCACGCGATAAAATTGATGGTGCAAATACATCATCAGCTTCATCATAAACCTGTACAAACGCATCTTTGAAAAGCGTTGTAAGCGCAGTAGCATGTTGCCAATTGCGCATAAAACGTTGTAAATCTTTCACATGTTTTGACTCAAAGTTCCAAGCATTGGCCTGCATCGCATCTAAATCAAGCAACAGCGGCTTGCCATCTTTAATTTTGATATTCGTTGCTTTGCAATCGCCATGTGAGATTTTAAGCAAATATAATCGGTAAAACAGCCTTGCCACTTCAAGCGCTACTTGCTGCTTGGTTTCTATATCTGTCGTTTGTGCAAAAAATTGTGCAATATCGGGCGCATCCACAAATTCGCTTACAAAATAGGCGCGCGCGCGCAAAACTCCGAAGCGCTCTTCAAACAACGCCAGCGGCTTGGGAGTGGCGATGTTCGCCATCTGCAAACGAAACGCATTTGCCCATGAGGTAGCCGCCCGACTTTTGCGAAAAGCCCGGCTGACTTTATGCGATAACCCTTTGATATTGTAACGCTTTATCACTACTGCACGATGAGCGATTTCAGCTTTAGCAATAGTACAAGTATTGCCGTTTTTGATGTTTTGCGTAGGATTTTCTAAGTAGACATCTAACTCAGTCAATGTTTTTTCTTCAACTACAAAATCACGCGCGGTTGCAGCATAGCGGCTAAAATTTTGTATCACTTTCACATCGGTGCAATTGCGAAAAACCTTTTTATCCGCATAATTTCGGCTCACCTGCGCGCGAATTTTTTGTGTCTGCGCCCAAACTGTAGTAACAAGTTCAGCAGAAAACTGCATATTTGTTTGCGTACAATATCGCTGGGTTAAATCGGCAATCCACACATCATCTTGCACATCCATTTTTGAAAATAGCGTGGCCAAATTACTTAACTTCTGCTTAGTTTTAAATAATGTATTGAGCGGACGAATGCCATCGCCATCCAGTGTATAAATGGCTTGGGTTTTAGTTTCTACCAAGAAATTTTTAAAATATAAATCGGTTTGAATTAAACCCGATTGATGATGCTGCGCGACTACTTTTACTAGTTGTTGCATCAACGATAAACGTGCATTTTTATCTAGCAGCGCATAAACCACTTCAGCATTTTGTGATGTGTCTATGGCCGCAAAGATAGCCACAAACCCGCCAGCGGATTCTGTTTCACCTTCAAACAAACGTGCTGGGGTCGCAATATCGGCTTTGACGAGTAACTGAACACCTGCAATATCGCGTTCAAAGTGTATTTTTGCACGTGGACCAGTAAACTTTTTGGCATATACCGCTTGATGATTCCAAAAGCCACGCACCACCTCGCGCTGGTGCGGCACGGTTCTCACCACAGCCTCAACTTCAATCGGCGGCGCGTTTTTTAGAAGTATCTGCAACTGCGTGAATTAGGCTTTACGCAAAATATAGACACGCCACATGGCGTAATAAGGCAGAAAATCGATATGATCGACAATGTTAAACCCCGCTTGACCAAACTCTTGCTCAATTTGCTTGGCTGGAATAACGAAGCGGTTTTGATTGGGCCCACGTGGATGTCTTTCTTCAGACTTTCTGCGTTGATAAGCTTTTAAATTGCCATCCACCCATAAAGATAAAATAACCGTATCTTTAGTCACGCGATGAAACTCTTTTAGCATGGCAATGCGGTGTTCTGACTGGCCAATATGATGCATCAATCGCATGCTGAAAATGCTGTCAACGGCTTTATCTTGCATGTCAATTGCAAACGCTGATGTCTGGAATGCAGTCACGCGTGAGGCAATCTCTTTCGGGCAATGCTCCAGTGCAACCGCCACCATATCAGCTGAGTTGTCCGCGCCGATGATTTTGCGGTTTGGATTTTCAGCCAACGTAGGCCAAAAACGCCCTGCACCACAGGGTAAATCAAGCACCTCTTTAGGCTCGCCCGCAATCTTCAGGGCTTTGCGCGCTATTTGCACATCGCGCCAGTGGGAAAGTCTCGGCTCTAAGCCACGCTGATGTTTTTCGTAATAATATTGTGAATGCTCACGTGTATATTTATTTGAAAACTCGAGCTTGATGGGCGCTTCTTTAGGTTTTGACATTGTGTAAAGGTACCTTGAAAATTTTAGTTATGCTTAATAATAGTTGAATTATACCAATTACTTGTGCTTTACTCGATTAGAACGTTTGATAATCAATCGACAAAGCCATTTTGAATAAGGTGTTAAACGTTTAATACCAAAATATTGCAGGTAAAAATACATTCTTGTCGTTTTACTCCAATATTTGGCGTGCCGATTCAATACAGATAAATCAATGAGCGTACGCAAAACCGGCAGCCAGTTAATTCTGGATTTTTCTAAATCGATGACAGCCACCTCGGGTGCGGCCTGGTTGCTAAAATTCACGAACAGATGTTTAGGATAAAACGAGCGATGCTGGACCTTGGCCAAATGGAGCTGACGGGCGAATTTTGCCACCGCTTTTGCCAGCGCACGTTGCGTTGTTTTGCCTGGAGATTCATTTGCAAATAACGTTTCAGTTAAAGCCTCTAACGATTGAAACCCAAGCAACTCTCGGGTCATCAACGTGGTTTTTAAGTCTCCCTGCGGATTTCGGCCAAACAACAGCACCTCTGGCGCTCTAATATTTTTTGATGCCAAATATTGCATCATTTCGAATTCGCGCTGAAATGTAGGCACACCACGAATAGGGTGCAAAAAAGAGGTGCGACAATGATTCTCTTGCTTCTTTAAAAAAGCGCCAATAGCGTTGCCGTCTTCTTGCGCAATGCTAATGCGCCCCACACCGCTCCAGCCGCCACGCCTTTCATTAGGCTCTTCAAACCAATCAACTTTGTATGCCCAGACTTTTTCAAAAGTATCTAATTGATTTTTTTGCAGTAATTGCGCATGTTTTGCAGAAATAAAGTTTAGCAAAACTCACTCCATTCAATCATTTTAATTGGTGAGCATTTTATCAGGTTACGCCACAAATTTACGCACCCCATTCCGTTATCCATTAAAATAGCGCAAACCTTATGCTGACCTTACTCTCCAAAACACTTGCTTGCTTATCCTTGCCGATGATTCATCGCTTAGGCGCAGCATTGGGCTGGCTATTGCATTGGTGTACCCCTGCATCGGCGCAATTGCAGCATAAAAATCTACAACAAAGTCATATTTGCGCGAATGAAACCGAGATTAGCCGCGTGATTCACGCCAACATTGCCGAAACGGGCAAAGCGATTTTAGAAACATTGGCGATTTGGCAATGGCCGCAAGAAAAAGCCCTGTCGCTGGTAAAAGCCTGCCACAACTGGCATTTGGTAGAAGAGGCTTTAGCGCGAGGCAAAGGCATTATTTTCCTGACTCCGCATTTGGGCTGTTTTGAAATAACCTCTATTTATTACGCTGCAAAAAATCCGATTACCGTACTGTTTCGTCCGCCAAAAAAATCTTGGCTTGCGCCATTGATTGATTCAGGGCGCAGCAAAGGCCAAGTGACGCTCGCGCCCGCCAATGCGCAAGGTGTGCGTGCGATTTTACAGGCTTTAAAACGCGGCAAAGCGGTCGGCATTTTGCCAGACCAAATCCCGAATGAAGGCGAAGGCGAATGGGCGGATTTTTTTGGCAAACCCGCCTACACCATGACGCTTGCCAGCAAATTGGCTGAAAAAACGGGTGCGGCAGTCATCATGGCATTTGGTGAACGATTGGCCAATGGTGAAGGTTATGAAATTCATCTTTCGGCTGTAGAAAGCATCGCAACACCCGCTTTACTCAACCAAGCCATCGAAACCCAAATCAGGCAAAAACCAGCGCAATATTTGTGGCGTTATCACCGCTATAAAGTGCGGCGCGGTAGCTTACCAAAAGCGTAAAACTGGCATTGATTGCCAATCTAAAAAAACTATATTTCGCTTAATATTTCTCTCGAGAAAAATTTAATGCTCTGCAAGCCTTTATTTATAAGGCTCGCAGAGCATCGAAAAAGGTTGCGCAAAAAAACAGGTGGATTTAACTGTTTTTTTTTAATGCATCTTTGACTTTTCAACATCTAGCCGTTGCTGAAATTTTTTGCTGTGATATTTAGCATAAAGTTGGTTGGCACGTGTTTCGGCTTTTGCCCAAAAATGCGCAGTTTGTGGCAAATAATGTTGCTTAAATAACGCCCAATCATGGTCGGTAAAACCGCAATCCATGGTAGAAAAAATCAAGCCTGCAATATCCTTTATTACCGCACCTCCACCACTTGGCTGACTTAGCATCATACGATGCAAATCAATTAAAATCAGGTTCACCTCGCCTTGTGCTAATGCGGCTTTTTTTAAAGCTAAATGGCACAGGTAAAAATCACGATGGCATAGTCCTGCACCGTGCATTTTTGTAGCTAGTTGTGCCATTTTAATCATCACTTGTTGTTTAAATTGCGCATCAGGGGGATTAGTTTTCCAGTCGGCACACACATCTTCGAGCGAGGTAATATCGCCTAAATCTTGCGTAATAATAAATGACTGTTGCTTAGCTGGGTTGTTGCCCTGCACGCCATAACCCACTAAAGGTGTAGTGGGGATGCCAATTTCATCCAATTTTTGAATCGCCCGCACTTCAGTCATCGCGCCAAGCACAGGCTCTTTAAAACTCAAGTAACTTTTAAATATCTCGCCCCAGCCCACACCGAAATGCTGTTTAATAAAGTAGCTTTTATCCCCTAGCGTGACCTGTATGGTTTTGCGTCCACGCACGTCGCGAAAAACTTTACCCTGCATTTGCATGATTTCTGCAAACGGGTCTGCACCAAAAAATGGGCGAAGGGATTCAGGTAAATTAAGTTGATTCATTCAATACACCCTCACCCCAACCCTCTCCCGCCTGCGGGCGAGGGAGTTTTTTGTTTGCTAATGTAATTAAATAATCCGCCTCTGCAGTTGCCGAAGTGGTGTTTTTGATATGTCGTGTATATTGCTCGCCATTGATTTGCCACGCCGTTTTTTGCTCAGATTGCAGCATATCAGCTAATGCCGCATTCATCGATTCTTGCTGATAGGGCGCCGTTAAAACCACGCCAGCGTTGGCCAGTGCAATATGCGGCGCATAACCACACACATCGGTCACCAGCACGGGCAAGCCAGCAGTCATGGCTTCAATCAGCACAATGCCTGCCAACTCAGAGCGCGCAGGATGCGCCAGCACATCAGCCCCTACCATTAAATCAGCCACATCATCGCGCCCGCCTGCTTGAATACAGCGGTGTGCAATATGGCAGTCTTTTGCATAAGTTTGCATATCACTTTTTGATTCGTATTCACCAATTGCGATTAGCCAAGTGTTGTCTTGCAAAGCCCTAGGCAATGCCGCGAGCGCCTCTATGGTTCTATCCACACCTTTACGCACAAAAGCCGAACCTACCGTTAAAATGATGTTGGCGTTTTCAGGCAAGTTAAACTGCGCCCGTACGTATTGGCGACATTGCTTGCGGTTTTTGCCTGCAAATTTTTCAAGTGGAATACTGGGCGGCAATAAATAAAAGCGTTCGTCAGGAGTTTGATAAAACTGCTGAAAACTTTGTTTTTCACGCGCAGTGAGCAATAAAATTTGAGTTTGGCTTTCTTTTCCAAATACCGCTTTTTCAGCCTCTGCAAAAAAGCGATAGCGCCCAGTGAGTTTGTAGAAAAAGCCTTTTTTGTGCGTACGCTCCACATAGCACGGGTCAGCCGCATAGTAAGCATCTAGCCCAGCCATGCGGTTAAACCCCACGACTAAATCCACAGGATTTTTTACTAGTACCTGCTGCATCGCATGAATGAGTGATTGATGCTTTTGGTGGTTCATCCAACCGCTGCTGGGCAATAGTTGCACTTTAATCCGCGCTTCAGGCATTTCACCGCGCCATTCCCCTGTAAAAATGGTGACTTCATGCCCTGCAGCTGCGCAGACATGCGCGATCCGCAACATATCGCGCTGCACGCCGCCGTACGGAAACACTTTAAAAATAAGAAACGCAAATTTCAATGGAATAGACGACTTTTTTGCAGGTGATGAAAAAACCTAATTGTATGCGAAAATGACGTTTATGCTGAAACTGCTTATCGTTAAAACCTCGTCATTAGGCGATGTCATTCACAACTTACCGATTATTCATGACATTTGTCATCATATTGCTGATATTGAAATAGATTGGGTGGTAGAAGAAAGTTTTGCGGACATTCCTAAGCTGCACGCAGACGTAAACCGTGTTATTCCTGTGGCAATGCGTCGCTGGCGCAAGTCAATTTTTAGCAAAAAAACTTGGCAAGAAATCAAGCTTGCCAAACAGCAAATTCAGCAAAAACAATACGACATCGTCCTCGACACGCAAGGCCTGCTCAAAAGCGCCTTTATTTGCAAATTAGCGCACGGCATTAAACATGGTTACGACAAACACTCCATCCGCGAGCCAATTGCCAGCCGTTTTTATGACGTCACCCATGCGTGCACGTACCAGCAGCACGCTGTAATACGCAATCGCACGCTGGCGGCGTTGAGCTTGGGTTACCCAGTGCCGACTGGCGCACCTAATTACGGTTTAGGTGAAGCGTTACTCACCGTGAACTTACCAAAACCTTATGTGATTGGCCTGCACGGCACAAGCCGCGACAGCAAATTGTGGCCGTTACAGCATTGGATTCAGCTAGGCAAAGCGCTCGCTGATCAAGGCCTGCATTTAGTGCTGCCTTGGGCGAGTGATGAAGAAGAAAGCCGCGCCAATGTGATTGCCATTTCACTCAACAATGCCACCGTATTGCCCAAATGTACCATTGAAGAACTTGCCGTCATTATCTGCCAAGCTCAGGCCGCTGTGGGCGTAGACACAGGTTTATCGCACCTTGCCACAGCACTAAATATACCAACAGTCGCTATTTACACAGACACCAACCCAGCACTCACAGGTGTGATGGCGGGTGCGCATCAACCTGCCGTTAATTTAGGTGGTATTGGGAAAATACCAAGTGTGGTTGAAGTAATGAATACGCTTTTGACGTTTAAAAATAGTGAGTTATAGATTCAGTTAGAAGCTACAAGTGTAAATATGCAAAAGCCATTTACTTTTTCAAGGTTATTTGATAATTCCATTAAAAAAACAGCATTTATTTTTATTGTGGCGTCTATATTGCCTATTTTATTAAGCTGGAAATCATTAACATACGAACCGACAAGTTTTGATCAACTAAAAATTGTAGAGGGTAAAGTTTATATAGGTCCTTTAAGACCACCAGGTCCTCGTTCTAGAGCTAGCTACTGGCCCTTTAGTTTAATCATTGACGGTAAAAAAGTTGAATATCTATGTTGTCAATTTAATAAAGAAGCAAGAGCTCTATATCGGGGCAAACTCGCCAAGGCATGGGTCGATAAAAGTCATCGTATATATCAACTCGAAATTGACGATAAACTAGTAGTTACCTATAAAAACCAAAAAAATAAGTTTTTAGCATCTCAACAAAAAAACGCGACTGACGCATTTATATTCTTAATTTTAGCTAGCTTGTTTTTTTATATAGCACAAGTGGCCGAACCTCCAACTCTTCTCAAGAGCGAAAATCGGTATTAATTACAAACTACCATTTTAAGTATTGCTAACCCACGCGCAATTAAAGTCTGTTTTATAGCACAATTCAACTCAACATCATCTCACCCCCTCTGCAAGCCAGCATCCATGAGGCTTCCAGAGGCATAAAAAATTCTCGGGCTTTTTTTTGCACATAGAAACCAATTAAATTGCGTTAAAAAATACTTCAAGTTTTTTTGTTAGTTGCACTTGAAATCAGCCAAAATTTACCCATATTAAGTAAAACTTTTCATTAAACCGCATTTGAACGAGGAAATAAAATGCAAGAAGAAAACCAGCAAGACGCTGTGAACGAACCAGCAGAAGCCACAACAGAAATCTCTGCTCAAGCCCGTATTGCCGAGCTAGAAGCAGCGCTTGAAGAAGCCAAAGCCAACGTACTTTATATTAAAGCCGATGGTGAAAATATTCGCCGTCGTGCGATGGATGATATTGATAAAGCCCGTAAATTTGCCTTAGAGAAATTCTCCAATGAATTATTAGCGGTGAAAGATAGCCTGGACGCTGCGCTGCTGATTGAAACCGCTGACGTGCAAAGTTATAAAGACGGCGTGCAACTTACGGCAAACCAACTCACTAGCGTGTTTGAAAAGTTCAACATTGCTGAAATTAACCCAGTGGGTGAAAAGTTTGACCCCAATAAACATCAGGCAATCTCAATGCAGGAAAATAGCGGCGAGCCAAACACAGTATTTAACGTGCTACAAAAGGGTTACACCTTGAACGACCGCGTGCTACGCCCTGCTTTGGTGATGGTGGCAAAATAATATCGTTATCTCATATTCAGCCACTTGAATTTAAAAAAACAATCACCATCTAGCTATTAAGGTTAAACAACAAACTGCTTTAAAAGTTGAATTAAAGCGGTTAATCAAAATTTAAAGTAAAAGGAAATTAAACATGGGCAAAATTATTGGTATTGACTTAGGTACAACAAACTCTTGCGTTGCAGTCATGGAAGGCGGCAAACCACGCGTGATTGAAAACGCGGAAGGCACACGCACAACCCCTTCTATTATCGCCTATCAAGAAGATGGCGAAATCTTAGCCGGCGCGCCTGCAAAACGCCAAGCGGTGACCAATCCAAAAAACACACTTTACGCAGTAAAACGCTTAATCGGCCGCCGTTTTGAAGAAAAAGAAGTGCAAAAAGATATTGCTTTGATGCCTTACACCATCGCTAAAGCCGATAACGGCGATGCATGGGTGGAAGTGCGCGGCCAAAAAATGGCACCGCCGCAAATTTCTGCTGAAGTGTTGCGCAAAATGAAAAAAACCGCTGAAGATTACTTAGGCGAAGAGGTGACAGAAGCTGTGATTACGGTGCCAGCTTACTTTAACGACAGCCAACGCCAAGCCACTAAAGACGCTGGCCGTATTGCGGGCTTGGAAGTAAAACGTATCATCAATGAGCCCACTGCTGCTGCATTGGCGTTTGGTTTAGATAAACAAGAAGGCGACCGCAAAATTGCGGTGTATGACTTAGGCGGTGGTACGTTTGACGTGTCTATTATTGAAATTTCAAACATTGATGGCGAACATCAATTTGAAGTACTTTCAACCAATGGCGATACATTCCTAGGCGGCGAAGACTTTGATAACCGTTTGATTGACTTTTTAGCGGATGAGTTTAAAAAAGATAATGGCGGCTTAGATTTACGCAATGATTTATTGGCAAAACAACGCTTAAAAGAAGCGGCAGAAAAAGCCAAAATTGAATTGTCTTCAAGCGCACAAACAGAAGTGAACTTGCCATACATCACGGCAGATGCCACTGGCCCAAAACACTTGGTGGTAAAAATCACCCGCGCAAAATTGGAATCATTAGTGGATGATTTAATTGAGCGCACCATTGGCCCATGCAAAACAGCCATTAAAGATGCTGGCGTTAAAATTGAAGACATCACCGATGTGATTTTGGTGGGCGGTCAAAGCCGTATGCCAAAAGTGCAAGAAAAAGTGAAAGAAATCTTTGGCAAAGAGCCACGTAAAGACGTAAACCCTGATGAAGCCGTAGCCGTGGGCGCTGCTATTCAAGGTGGCGTATTGCAAGGTGATGTAAAAGACGTGCTATTGCTAGATGTTACACCGTTATCACTTGGCATTGAAACACTTGGTGGCGTGATGACGAAACTCATCAAGAAAAACACCACGATTCCTACCAAGGCATCACAGGTGTTTTCAACGGCTGATGACAACCAAAATGCGGTGACGATTCAAGTGTTGCAAGGTGAGCGTGAAATGGCTTCTGCCAACAAATCACTTGGCCAATTTAATTTGAGCGACATTCCACCAGCACCACGTGGCATGCCGCAAATTGAAGTGACGTTTGATATTGATGCCAACGGTATTTTGCATGTTTCTGCAAAAGACAAAGCCACTGGTAAAGAAAACAAAATCACCATCAAGGCAAACTCTGGTCTTTCTGAAGAAGAAATCAAGAAGATGGAAGAAGATGCCATTAAATATGCCGATGAAGACCGCAAATTGCGCGAGCTAGTTGACGCACGTAACGCGGCTGACGGCATGGTTCACTCAGTGAAAAAATCACTCACTGAACATGGCGATAAGCTAGATGCTGCCGAAAAAGAAGCCATTGAAACAGCTTTAAAAGATGTTGAAGAAGCGATGAAGTCTGATGACAAAGCAACCATTGAGGCTAAAACAGAAGCGTTAACTACCGCCTCACAAAAACTTGGTGAAAAAGTCTATGCCGGGCAACAAGCAGAAGCCAACACTGAAAGCGCACAACCAAGCGCTGAGGGCGAAAAAACAGTGGATGGCGACGTAGTAGATGCAGAGTTTGAAGAAGTGAAAAAAGACAAATAAGTAAGGCGTTATTTGTCAGTCAATGGTCGTTAGTATCTTAAAATGATACTAACGACTTTTGCACTCATGACGAATGATGATTAACTGGTAACTCAAGACCACCTAAATGAACGACTAAAAATTATGGCAGCTAAAAAAGATTACTACGAAGTGCTAGGCGTAAATAAAGATGCCTCAGAAGAAGACATCAAAAAGGCTTATCGCAAATTAGCGATGAAGTATCACCCTGACCGCAACCCAGATAACCCAAAAGCAGAAGAGCAGTTTAAAGAGGCAAAAGAAGCCTACGAAATGCTTTCTGACGACCAAAAACGTGCCGCTTACGACCAATACGGCCACGCAGGTGTAGACCCAAGCATGGGTGCTGGCGCAGGTGGCTTTGGCGCGGGCGGCTTTAGTGATGCCTTTGGCGATATTTTTGGCGATATTTTTGGCAGCCGTGCAGGCGGCCAGCGCAATAATGTGTACCGTGGCGCTGATTTACGCTACAACATGGAAATTAGCCTAGAAGATGCCGCCAAAGGCACTGAAACCAAAATTCGCATTCCGGTGCAAACCACCTGTGAAACCTGTAAGGGCTCAGGCGCGCGCCCTGGCACGCAACCCGTTACTTGCACCACTTGTGGCGGCCACGGCCAAGTGCGTATGCAGCAAGGCTTTTTTTCAGTACAGCAAACCTGCCCAAAATGTCATGGCTCAGGCAAAATGATTAAAGACCCTTGCCCAACTTGTCATGGCGCAGGCCGCACCAAGCAAAACAAAACCCTTTCAGTTAAAATTCCAGCAGGTGTAGATGAAGGCGATCGCATTCGTTTAACGGGTGAAGGTGAAGCAGGTGTAAACGGCGGACCAACGGGTGATTTATACGTGGTGGTGCACTTGAAAGAACACAACGTTTTTCAACGTGAAGGCGCCAACCTGCATTGTGAAATGCCTATTAGCTTTAGTACCGCGGCATTGGGTGGCGAAATTGAAGTGCCAACCTTAGGCGGTTCCGCCCGCATGAAAGTGCCGGCCGAAACACAAACTGGCGCAGTATTTAGGCTTAGAGGCAAAGGCGTTAAACCGCTGCGCCAATCTGAACACGGCGATTTGATGGTGCATGTGGTGGTGGAAACACCCGTGAAATTGACTGAACAACAAAAAGAACTGTTGCGTCAGTTTGAAACAAGCACGCAAGCCGATGCCGGCAAACACAGCCCAAAAAACAAAAGCTGGATGGATAAAGCCAGAGAGTTTTTTGGATAATTCAATTTCTTAATTTGTTCGACTCAATAAAATGGCCTGCAATTACAGGCCATTTTATTTTTATGAATAGTTTGATTTACAATGCATTTGCGTCCGTATTTTGTATTGGCTATGATGTGGCTATAAATTTCGTAACTTAAAGATTTAAAAATAAAAAAATATGAAATCATCAACAATCAACAAATTATTATACGGAAACATGAGTTCGTATAATAAGTGTTGGGCTTACAGAACGGAGTGGTGATGTTTGCAGAGATATTCAGAAGCTCATTGTCGTCTAAGCTCGACAACCTATTGCGAGCAAGTCGCGCCGAAAGGTTCCATTGTGGACGACAAATTCATTGTCATATCTCGCCAAGACCAAAAAACTGTTTTGGTTTTTCTGCGTCAATCGTTACAAACGATGCACGCCGAGGTGATGTGAGTGGAATCTACCATTTCTTCACATCCAAAGAGTTCCCCGCATTCCGTGAGGCCTTGTTGTCGCTAACAGCCCAAGTTGCTACAGCATCAGCGAAAGTTCCCGCGATGCGCTTCTACAGAGTTTTCAGCTTTGGAAGCCAAGAGGATGTTCAACATTACCTTGCAAACCACAACAAACTTACTGACCGCGATGGGTGGCTGGAGAAGGCTATTCTTTGCGACTGGAAAGGTCGGCATTATTTTGTCCGGGAACAGTTTGAAAGTGGATCATGGACTCCAGTTGTGACGGAGGGCCCAGAAGTTTTGGAACTGGTATCCGATGAGATTTATCCTCTGGAATAGTAATGATCGTTAAAGCAAAGCCCAACCCGTCATTCGAGAGGTACAGCCCAAAAGTTGGCTGCCCCTCAATTTTACTTTAGGTTGCTTCCATGGATATTAACGCTGACCAAATCAAAGCCATCGTCGAGGCTGCATTGAACGAAGGACGGACTTTCCCCTGGTGGACTTACATTCTGGCATTTGCGCTTGCATTCGCGGGTTCCTACTTAGGCGCCTATGGAAAGCGAAAAGCGGAAAATTTGGCTACAAAAGAAGACTTCGACGCATTGCTTACTCAAGTAAAGAAAACAACCGAAGAAACGGAAAAAATCAAAACAGACATTGCCCGTATTAGCTGGGTAGACCAACAGCGATGGACGCTTAAACGCGAACTGTATATGGAGCTGCTCGACAGCCTCTATTCCGAAAAGGAGGCGATGTTCAAACTCTCAGATGAGGAGAAACGCCCTGTACTGAATGAGGCGGGTCTCTTGGCTCTTCGTGAAAACTTCATTCGCGAGAACCAAGTGCAAAGCTTGACCGCGATCAAAAGAATTTCAAAAGTTCGCGGCGTGGCCGGTGTTCTATTAACCGAAGAAGCACAAAAGGCATTAGATGAAATTGCGTTCGCGTGGTATGAATCGTTCGAGGGAAAAACAGATGAGTTTTACACCAAGCGTCTAGCCGCAGTTGATAAAGCGTATTCAATCGTTCTTCTGGCTGCCACAAAAGATCTTGATGTCAAACGCACAACCTAACCCGGCGCTTAACCCCGTTCGGTTCGCTCTCTAGACGCTGCACGATAAAACCGCGCAGCGCTGGTTCGCTCCACGTTAAATCAACAATCCAACCACATAAACACACCTTTCTCATCTAAAATAACCCCATGCCACACATACTGATTATTGAAGATGAACCTGCCATTGCGGAAACCTTGATTTATGCTTTTAAAGAGGCAGGGATTGCCACCACGCACAAAACATTGGGTGGTGAAGCCAATTCTGCGCTTGCACAACAAGCCATTGATTTTGTGATTCTTGATGTCGGTTTGCCCGACATGACGGGGTTTGATGTTTGCAAAAAAATTCGTGAAACTTCGCAAGTTCCCATTTTATTTCTCACTGCGCGTAATCATGAGATTGACCGTATTGTTGGCCTAGAAATTGGCGCGGATGACTACGTGACCAAGCCATTTAGCCCGCGTGAAGTGGTGGCGCGAGTAAAGGCTATTTTGCGGCGCAGTGAGCCGCAAGCCAATCATCATAAAAATCACACTTTTATGGTGGATGCACAAGCGAATCGCATTCAGTATCGCGGGCAGTATTTAGAGTTGACGCGTTATGAATTTTTGCTGCTTAAAACCTTAATCAGCCAGCCGCAGCGTGTGTATTCACGTAATCAATTGATGGATATTGTGTGGGCCAACGCTGAAAACACTTTAGAGCGCACGGTGGATGCGCACATTAAAACCCTGCGCGCCAAACTGCGCGAGGTGGACGCGGCCACTGAAGCAATTGTGACGCATCGCGGTATGGGTTATAGCTTGCTGGCATAAGCAATGAAAATCAGTCTGAAGATTTTTCTTGGATATTTTCTATTAGTGGGCTTAGCCGCGTGGTTTGTGCTCAATGTATTTGTAGATGAAGTCAAGCCCGGCGTGCGCCAAGCCATGGAGGACGCGCTGGTTGATACCGCTAATGTACTTGCAGAACTCGCCACCGATGACATTAAAAACGGCACCATTCAAACGGGCAACTTTGCCCAAAGTTTGGCGCACTATCAAGCGCGTAGCAGGCAGTCTAACCAAAATAATGCAAATATTTGGGGCATCAACAAACAAACGGCTGACTACCGCGTGTATATTACCGATGCCAAAGGAATGGTGATTTATGACTCTGCCAATTTGGCGCTGGGGCAAGATTATTCGCGCTGGAACGATGTTTACCTGACTTTGCGCGGTAAATATGGCGCGCGTTCTAGCCTAGTAGTGCCTAATGATGAAAATAGCGACACAATTATGTATGTGGCCGCGCCCATTAAAGTGGGCCATCAAATTATCGGTTCGTTAACCGTAGCCAAGCCCAATCGCGCGCTTTTGCCATTTATTGAGCGCGCACAGCAAAAAATTATTCGCTGGGGTGCGCTATTGCTGGTTTTATCGCTCATCATCGGCACGCTTTTTACTTGGCGTTTTACACGTAAAATCAATCAGTTACGTGATTACGCCATGCGCGTGAGCCAAGGCCAAAAAGCTACACCGCCAACTTCAAGCAATGATGAGCTGACCGAACTGGCGCTGGCCATGCAAACCATGCGCGTTGAATTAGACGGCAAACAGCACGTGCAAGATTCAATTCAGCACTTAACGCACGAACTCAAAAGCCCCATGACGGCCATTCAAGGTGCGCTTGAGCTGATTTCGCCCAATATGCCGGCTGACGCCCAAGCGCATTTTTTAGCGCAAATTAAAGTGCAATCCACCCGCGTGCAAAATATTATTCAAAATATGCTGGGCTTGGCGGCATTGGAACATCAGCAGCAATTAACGCATCTTACGCACATCCACCTTGCCGATTTAATTCGCACGCAAATGGCACATTTGGCTGAAAAATCCACCGCGCGCAATGTGCAGTTTCAGCTCACTGAAGAACATGCAGTCAGCCTACGCGCAGAGGCTTTTTTACTTGGGCAAGCCATTTACAATGTGCTGGATAACGCACTGGATTTTAGCCCCGAAAATTCGCACATTCAAATTCATATCAGCCAGCAGCAACATCAGGCGCATATTCGCATTCAAGACCAAGGCACGGGCATTCCGGATTACGCACTGACTAAAATTTTTGATAAATTTTACTCTTTGCCACGCCCGCAAAACGCGCCCAATGGCGGCCAAAAAAGTACCGGCTTAGGCTTAAACTTTGTGCAAGAAGTGATAAAACTGCACCTTGGCGAAATTCATATTGAAAATAATAGCGCCTCACAAGGTGTAACGGTTTCAATTTTATTACCGTTAAACATTTAATATGTGAACTTTTGCATGCAAATTCAGTGCAAATAACATATCAAGTTTTAGCATTCAAAAAAACGCGTTTTTTAGCCAAATTTAACCCCAACCTTTTTCGATGCTCTGCGAGCCTTATAAATAAAGGCTTGCAGAGCATTATTTTTTTCTCGCAGAAAAAATGGGTATTTTGGGCATTGCAATATGCACTTAAAAAAGCGTTAAATATGTAACTTTTTTTAAAACTTCACACTCACTTCACACAACCGCATCAACACTTCATCCAGCCTGATTATTCTGCACATTCCACATTGTTTTTAATAGGAGTGAGTCATGAATCGGGCATTTATTTTTAAAGTCATCGGCATATTTTTGCTGACCATTGTCATGTCATGGGCGGTGATGTATATCAATTCGTTGATTAAAGAGCGGCAATATCGGCAAGAAGAAGTTAAACAGCAAATTGCCAGCAGTTCGGCTGGCGCGCAAACCATTATCGGGCCGGTGTTGGCGATTCCGTACATTGAAGAATATGAAGAAACAATTACCGAGAATAAAATCAAGAAAGTTGAAAAACGTAAGGCGGAATATGTGGTCTACGCATTGCCGGAAGACCTGCAACTCAGCGGCGGCTTTACCAATGAATACAAAAAGTTAGGCATTTACAAAGCCTTAATGTATCAGTTGGGCGGCAAAGTGAAAGGCACGTTTAATTTAGGCGCTGATTTTAAAATCACGCCGCAGCATACTGGCGCAAAAATTACTATGTTACCTGCCTATGTGAGTATGGGCATTAGCGACACGCGCGGCATCAACGGCAAGCCAGCGCTAACGCTGAATCATGAAGTTTATGCGTTTGCGCAGGGCACAAAGTTGCCGGTGTTGGGCAATGGTATTCATGCAGAATTAGGTAAATTAGATGTTGTAGCAAGCAAAAGGCTTAACTTTGAATTTCAACTTAACCTGCGCGGTATGGAGAATTTTAACTTCACACCAATAGCAGATGACAACAAAATCGCGTTGCAATCCAGCTGGCAACACCCGCATTTTAACGGCAGCTTTTTGCCTACGCATCACATTACCCCAGCCGGTTTTGAGGCAAAATGGGCGGTGTCATCGCTTTCAAGCAGCAACCAAACAAAATTATTGAATATGCTTGAGCAACGTTGGAATGAGAATTCTGCAGCAAGCGCGGCAGCCACGGCATCACGCGACAGTGCCTACCCAGCCGCTGCCCAAACCGCATATCACAACAGCAATTTAGAGTCGCTTGCCATCGGCTTTGTAGAACCCATTAACGTCTATAGCCAATCAGACCGCGCCACAAAATATGGTCTATTATTCATAGGCTTAACTTTTGCTGGCTTCTTTATTTATGAAATTTTAAAGCAATTGCGCATTCACCCCGCGCAATACACACTGGTGGGCTTGGCAATGGCGCTGTTTTACTTGCTGCTGATTTCACTTTCAGAACACATCAGCTTTGCGCTTTCATACCTCACAGCCAGCTTGGCGTGCGTGGCGCTACTTGGCTATTACCTCACGCATGTGCTTAAAAGCAAAAGCCACGGCCTACTATTTGCAGGATTACTCACGGCTTTATATGGCGCCTTATACGGCATATTGGCTTCAGAAGATAACGCTTTATTGATGGGCGCCTTGCTGGTGTTTGGCTTGTTGGCAGTGACGATGGTAATCACCAGAAAAGTGGATTGGTATCAGATTAGCAGCAAAGAAAACATGCAAATCAACGCGTAAAACAACACAACCCTTTTGACCTCCTCTGCAAGCCTTATAAACAAAGGCTTGCAGAGGCATAAAAAATACTCGTACAAATAATGCGCTTCGTTTAGAGGCGCCTACTTTTGGTAGGGCACATATTCTACGCGCTTAATCTTGACGGTTACGCGAGGAAAATTAGGTCTGATTTAGATAGTTTTGAATGGTTTTTAGCTCAGCGTTGGCATCGCCAAAATCTTCATAATGTTTGCCAGCCGTGCGCGCATACCAATACTTGCTGTTCCACGCATCGCCTTCAATTTTGTGCAGTACCGCATGAATCCAATTGGCTGTGGCGTCTGAATAATCTTGCGCAATTTTGTGCGACTTGTCCCAATCGCCATCGAGGGCAGCTTGCACGGCAAGTAATAATGCGGTTTTATTCATGCTTCAGGTAATACTTCAAAAAAGGCGAGTTTTTTGTGTCTAGGTAATTTTTTTAGTTGCGCTTCAGCCACACTGGCGCTTGAGCGGCCCGCATAAGGTTTTGTGGCAAGCACTTTTAGGGGCGGATTAGCGCGTGTATAGCGCGCACCTTTTCCACTTAAATGCGCCGTAAAACGTGCTTCTACATCATTGGTAATGCCTGCATAATAGGCACCGTTTTTGCATTCTAGCAAGTATAAAAACCAGCAATCTTGCACAACGTCTATCAACATCTATACTCCCCGTTCGCCCTGAACTTGTAGAAGGGCTGATTCAATGAACCATGCTTCGACAAGCTCAGCACGAACGGAGGTTGTTAAGCGTTTAGTAGGTTCCAGCCTGAATGAATTCAACTTTAGAGCCATCCGGGTCTTCCACAAACGCAATGACGGTGGTGCCATGCATCATCGGGCCCGCTTCGCGCACCACTTTTCCGCCTGCCGCTTTAACCGCCTCACAGGCTTGGAAGGCATCATCCACTTCAATCGCGATGTGGCCGTAGGCTTTGCCCATGTCATAGCTTTCTACACCGTAGTTATAAGTGAGTTCAAGCACTGTGTGGTCTTTTTCTGCGCCATAGCCAACAAACGCTAAGGTGAATTTTCCATCGGGATAATCATGCTGACGCAACACTTGCATACCAAGCACTTCGGTATAAAACTTAATTGAACGCTCTAAATTGCCCACGCGGAGCATGGTGTGCAGCATACGCATTTTGTTATCCTTTTATTGTTGTGTATGAACGCAATGGATTGCGCTCATACAATGATTATTTCTCTGCCGTTAATTTGTAAAATTTTTGCAGCAATTGCTCTTTGGTTTCAACCACTTGCGGGTTTAACGGAATGCAGTCAATTGGGCAGACAATCTGGCATTGCGGTTTATCGTAATGGCCTACGCATTCGGTACATTTATTCGGGTCAATTTCGTAAATTTCCTGCCCTTGATAAATCGCGCCATTGGGGCACTCCGGCTCACAAACGTCGCAATTGATGCATTCATCGGTAATCATTAACGCCATTTGACGATTACTCTAATTGGTTTAATTTTTGCAAAATAGCGGCTTCTACAGTGGGTGATACAAATTGATCAACCTCGCCACCAAGCTTGGCCACTTCACGTACAAGGCTTGATGACACAAACATAAACTGTTCAGAAGGCGTTAAAAACAATGTTTCAAACTGCGGATAGAGTTTGCGGTTCATGCCTGCTAATTGAAATTCATATTCAAAATCGGATGCTGCGCGTAAACCGCGAATAACCATCTGTGCGCCTTGGTCTTGGACAAATTGCATGAGCAAGCCTGAAAACCCAACCACTTTGACGTTTGAAAAATCAGCAAAAACATTTTTTGCAAGTTGCACACGCTCTTCTAAAGTAAAAAGCGTGGCTTTATTGGTGCTGCCCGCCACCGCCACAATCACTTCATCAAATAAATGGGCCGCACGCCGCACCAAATCTTCATGCCCCAGCGTAATGGGGTCGAAAGTACCGGGGTAAACGGCGATGCGCGTTTTTGCATTAAAAATAGTGTTAGTCATGCGCTAATTTTAGCAGATGATAAAAAACATTGCCTGCTTTGCTTTGTTTAACCACTTGCCACACGGTGGAATCTTTAAGTGCATACTCAGCCTCAGCATACACCAGCCCGTCAGCGGCTAAATGTGTTGGCAACATTGGCAAAACTTTGTCCAGCAAACCTTGATTGTAGGGAGGATCTAAAAAAATCACATCAAATTGCTGTTGGTTTGATTGTAAAAAGTCGAGTGCGTCAGCTTTATAAATGCGGGCGCTTACTGCATTTAATGCCGCTTGGTTTTGTAACACCATCTGATGCACTGCAGGCGATTTTTCAACGATCACAACCTGCTGCGCATTACGCGAGAGTGCCTCAAACCCCAGCACGGCGGTACCTGCAAATAAATCCAGGCAAGTTTTACCTGTTAAATCTTGCCCCAGCCAATTAAATAAAGTTTGGCGCACGCGGTCTGGCGTAGGGCGCAAGCCGGTGCTATCAGAAAACTTAATCAGGCGGCTGCGCCAATTGCCGCCGCCAATGCGCACCGTATTTGATTTCATTGATCTTAAATCTTATTTATTTTGCGTATGGGCTGCCTACAATCACTGTCACCAGTTTTTGCGTATCAATACGACGACTAAACGCATCTTTGATTTGCGCAGTCGTCACTGCGGCTACTTTTTTGTTGTAATCATCTAAATAAGTGAGCGGCAGGTCATAAAAACCTATCACACTCAAGTAATCTAAAATTTTACCATTACTATCAATTCGTAGTGGAAAACCGCCAATGATATTGGCTTTTGCCGCTTGCAACTCTTTATCGGTGACCCCGTTTTTAATAAAGTTATCCAGTGTTTCATGCACTAATTTAAGGGCATCTTCAGCCTGCTCTTTTTTGGTTTGCAGGCCAATCTGAAACGGGCCGATTTCTTGCATGGGCATAAAATAACTGTACACGCTGTAGACTAAACCACGTTTTTCACGCACTTCTTCAGTCAGACGCGACACAAACCCCCCGCCGCCTAATATATAGTTGCCCACATAAAGTGCAAAGTAATCAGGGTCAATGCGCTTCATGCCAGGGTAGCCAATTAAAATATGTGACTGTGAAGCTGGATGCGCAATTTTCTGTACGTTAGCGGCTTGCGGTAAACTCACAGCGGGAATAGGCGCTGGCGTGGCCGATTTAGGCAAACCATCGGCAATTTCATCGGCAATTTTCATTGCTTGCTCACGCGTTAAATCGCCTATCATGGCAATCACAGCCCCTTTTGCACTGTAATATTGCTGATAAAAAGCCGCCAAATCTTGATTACCAATGGCGTTCACACTTGCCACCGTGCCGCTTTCATCAAGCGCGTAGGGGTGCGTGCCATATAAAGCCGACATAAACGCTTGGTTTGAAATGCTTTCTGGTTGTGTTTCGGCTTCTTGAATACCCGCGATAATGCGCGATTTCTCACGCGCTAACACCGCTTGTGGAAAATCAGGCTGATGCAAAATCTTTTTAAAAGTATCCAAAGCCTGACTTTGCTCAGCTTGGCTACTTAACGTGCGAAGCTTAAAACTGGCACGATCAGCATCAAAACTACCACCCAACACTGCACCAACGTCTGCAAATTGATTGGTCAGCACTTCATCACTTAGGCCCGCTGCACCGAGCGTCATCATATAACGAGTAATACCCGCCAAGCCCGACTTTTCAACCGAATCGCGCGCACTGCCTGCGGCAAAATTCACACTCAAATCCACAATTGGCAAATCATGGTTTTCAACAAAATACACCCGTGCGCCAGAATTTGTTTGCCAATGGTCAATTTTAACGGCGGCGTTGGTGGAAAAACTTAACATTAAAGCCAATGAAAAAACTAAGTATCTAAACATTTTTTTCTCTTTTAAAATCTGCTAGTTATCGTGAATGAAAATGCAAAGCTTTAAGTCAGTCTAGGCGTGGAAAGCCGACGTGTACGCGTTGTACTCGAGGCTTTTTACAACAACGTATGACGACAAGGTTTGCATTTTAATGTACGTGTGGTTTGCCTTTGGGCTTGGCATTCGGATCAATCGGTTGCGGGTCAAGCGTAGCAACGGTCATGTTATCTTTTACCAAGTATTTTTTGGCCACTTCCTGCACTTGTTCTGAAGTTACCGCACTCAATTTTGCGGGGTAGTCTTTCAATATCTTCCAAGAAAACCCCGTGAGTTCTAACTGGCCAATTTGCATGGCTTGGTAAAATACAGAATCGCGTTGATATACATCGGCCGCAATCACTTGTGCTTTAACGCGTTTAAGCTCTTCTGCCGTGACGCCCGATTCTTTGACTTTTTCAATTTGCTGTAAGATTGCAGCCTCTAATTCAGCAACGGTTTTACCCTCTGATGGCGAACCGGCAAGCTCAAACAAGCCTTGCCTGCCGCGTGCAATCATGTCGTAACCAGCGCCTACATCCACCGCAACTTGCGATTCACGTACCAGCTTTTGATTGAGTCGTGCAGAATCATTGCCACTGAGCACACTCGCTAAAATCTCTAATGCGTACGGCTCCCAGTCTTGATTTGGGTCGTTTAGCACGGGCGTATGAAATCCTATTTGCAGTGACGGTAATTTAGCAGGCGCTTTTACTACTACACGTCGTTCACCAATTTGCGGCGGTTCTTTTTGTGGTTTTCGCTCGGGCACCGCCTTGGGCTTAATCTTGCCAAAATGTTGCTTGGCAAGCTTATACACTTCATCGGCTTTTACATCACCCACCACCACCAACACCGCATTATTAGGTGCATACCAATGGTTGTACCATTCACGCGTATCTTCAACCCGCATGTTTTCGAGGTCACTCATCCAACCCACCACGGGGCGCCCATAGGGGTGAGTTCGAAATGCAGCGGAATTAAAATGTTCATTCACTTGCGCTTGCGGTTTGTCATCGGTACGCCAGCGACGCTCTTCCATCACCACTTTGATTTCTTTTTCAAATTCTTCTTTGGTGAGGTTTAAATTCGCCATACGATCGGCTTCTAATTCAAACGAAAGCGGTAATTGCGATTTTTCTAACTGTTGAAAGTAAGCGGTGTAATCTTGGCTGGTAAAGGCGTTTTCTCTACCGCCTGCAGCAGCAATCTTGCGTGAAAACTGCCCAGCCGGCACTTTTTTTGTGCCTTTAAACATCATGTGTTCCAACACATGTGCGACACCGGTTTTACCATTCACTTCATCAAGTGCACCGGCTTTATACCAAACTTGTGAAACCACTACGGGCGAACGGTGATCTTCTTGCACAATAATTTTTAGACCATTTTCTAATTTGTATTCTTGTGTATTGGCCAACGCCATGGCTGGCGTTGCAAGCAATAAAAATAGCAATTTTTTTATAAGCATACGTTTTTTCTCTTGATATTGAAGTTTGCTAAATTAATTTAACGTTCTTTTATTCAAATGAACGCTGTTGTGACCAATCAAGCACCGTGCAAGTTCACACTTTTCTTTATAACTAATTGGCTTAAATATATACTCAAATATTATTGTGACTTAATTATAAACTTTGCTATATTGCAGTCCATACAAAACCACTTGGAATATATTGTGAAATTTAGCCCTAGATTATTACCTTTATTTGTTTTTTTAGCCAGTACGCACGCCTATGCTACCGATGGCTATTTTGCGCATGGCTATGGCGTTAAATCTCAAGGTATTGGTGGTGTTGGCATTGCTTTGCCGCAAGACGCGCTAGCTGCGGCCAGCAACCCAGCCGGTCTCGGCTTGGTTGGAGACCGCCTTGACATTGGAGTAACGTGGTTTAGACCGCAACGTGAAACGAAGCTGGAAAATACCACTTTTGGTTTTAAAATGTTTGACGGCACCTATGATGCCAATGACACTGAAAATTTTATTATTCCAGAATTTGGCTACAACAAACAAATTAACCCTGACGTCACCGTTGGTGTGAGTGTTTATGGCAATGGTGGCATGAATACTGACTACAAAAAAGCAATTCCATTACTCGGCACGTCGCCAGCTGGCGTTGATTTAGTTCAGCTTTTTGTTGCCCCAACCGTTACTTGGAAAATAACACCTTCAAACACTATCGGCGCATCACTAAATTTAGCATACCAACGTTTTGAAGCAACAGGCTTGCAAAATTTTGATAATCCATTTTTCACCAAGCACCCAGGCAAGGTCACTAACAAAGGACACGACTCATCAACGGGCTTTGGCCTACATCTTGGTTGGATAGGGCAAATCAACGATGCTGTCACCTTGGGTGCCACCTACCAAACCAAAACACGGATGAGTAAATTTAGTGACTACAAAGGCTTATTCGCAGAAGGCGGTGATTTTGATATTCCAGCCACTTACGGTGTAGGGTTGGCAGTCAAAGCGACTCCCGCGTTAACCTTGGCGGCTGATGTTCAACGTATTGAATACAGTGATGTGGATTCGGTGGGCAATTCAATCAACAATCTATTACTTAAAGGCAACCCGCTTGGCTCAAGCAAAGGTCCGGGCTTTGCTTGGCGTGATGTTACAGCCGTGAAAATAGGTGCGCTTTATGCCTACAATGAAAATCTAACATTGCGTGCTGGCTATAACCACTCCACGCAACCCATTCGTAAAAGTGAGACCTTGTTTAACATCTTAGCTCCTGGCGTTGTACAAGACCATGTGACATTGGGCGCAACGTATGTGTTGCCGAATAATAGCGAGTTATCTTTTGCCTACATGCACGCGTTTGAAGAAAAAGTTAAAGGCAATAATTCCATTCCAGCCGGTTTTGGTGGCGGCGAAGCTAACCTAAAAATGTATGAAGATTCACTCGGCGTTGCTTATGGCTGGCGTTTCTAAGTTAAAATAACCACGCATATTTGCCATACGCAGCATGCGTATGGCTTTTTCTTTTTTGGAGTATTCATTTGACAATAGACTGGCTTAATTTTACACCTTGGTCAGCATTAGCTGGGGGTGTACTCATCGGTGCTTCAGCAGCACTTTTTATTCTGTTGAACGGCCGTATTGCAGGTATTACCGGCATTATTGGTGGCCTGTTCAAACCGACTAAAAATGATATCGGCTGGCGAGTTGCATTTACGCTTGGTCTGATTATTGCTCCGCTGGTTTGGCAAAGCTTTCAACCACTCCCTAGCATCAACATAGATGCAAATTTTACCTTGTTATTCATTGCGGGGCTGATTGTAGGTTTCGCGGCACGTTATGGCTCAGGCTGCACAAGCGGGCACGGCGTGTGCGGCATCGCCAGATTATCCCCTCGTTCAATCGTAGCCACGCTCGCATTCATGTGCACTGGATTTTTAACGGTGTTTATCATACGGCATTTGCTAGGAGCATAAAAAATGAAAAGGAACTTGAATCATTTCTCCACCCTATTGTTTGCACTTTTTTCTGGCCTTATTTTTGGCATTGGTCTCATTTTGGCTGGCATGGCAAACCCTGCCAAAGTGCTGGCATTTCTTGACCTTGCTGGCTTATGGGACCCTTCTCTGGGGTTGGTGATGGGCGGGGCGATAGCGGTTGGTTTAATCGCTTTCACAGTGGCTAAAAAACGCACTAAAAGCTTTTTAGGGTTGCCCATGAATCTGCCAACCTCTCGCATCATTGATAAACGCCTGATTATTGGTAGCTTAATATTTGGTATTGGCTGGGGGCTGGTTGGCATTTGCCCTGCTCCGGCATTTGTTTTATTAGGCACAGGTAGCCTAAAAGGCATTGTTTTTCTTGTCGCCATGTTAATCGGCATGGCAATTTTTGAATATTTTGATGCCCACAACAAGTAAAGACGCTTAGTTACTTTAATAGGCAGCGCAAAACTAGGCTAAAATAGTGCCTATTCAATCGCCGAATTTTAAAATTAACTATGTTTGATTTTTTCAAAAAAAAACCTCCACAACCTGAAGCGCCACCGACTGAAGTACCAAAAGCTGAAACTTCATTAGTCACGACACCAGTGGTGGAAGCAACTGCCGCTGTTGAACCTACCCTGAGTTGGACCGAGCGTTTAAAACAAGGCTTGAGCAAAACCCGCAAACAATTGGGTTCACAGCTTTCGGGGCTTTTTAGTGGCGGTAAAATTGATGCAGACGTCTATGAAGAACTAGAAACCATTTTGCTCACTTCAGACGTGGGCGTAGGCGCGACGCAGTTTTTGCTGGATGACATCAAAGGCCGTGTGAAACGGCAAAATTTAGATGACACCGTACAACTCAAAACGGCACTTAAAGACGCGCTGGCAGATTTACTTTTACCCCTGCAACTGCCGCTAGAAACCAGTACCCACAAACCTTTTATTATTATGTTAGCTGGCGTGAATGGTGCTGGCAAAACCACCACCATCGGCAAACTGGCCAAATATTATCAGGCGCAAGGCAAAAGCGTGCTAATTGCCGCAGGCGACACCTTTAGAGCCGCCGCGCGTGAGCAATTACAAGTTTGGGGCGAGCGCAATAACGTACATGTGGTGGCGCAAAGCAGTGGTGACCCCGCCGCCGTGATGTTTGATGCCATTAACTCGGCATGCGCAAAAAATATTGATGTGGTATTAGCCGATACCGCAGGCCGCCTGCCCACGCAGCTACACTTAATGGACGAAATTGCCAAAGTTAAACGCGTGATGGACAAAGCGCTACCGGGCGCACCACATGAGGTACTATTGGTGCTCGATGCCAATACTGGCCAAAATGCGGTTTCTCAAGTCAAAATTTTTGATGATGCACTGGGCGTGACTGGCTTGGTATTAAGCAAACTGGACGGCACTGCCAAAGGCGGCGTCATTGCTGCCATCGCGCAAGCCCGCCCTATTCCAATTCGCTTTATTGGCGTGGGTGAAAGTATTGATGATTTACGGCCTTTTAATGCGCATGAATTTATTGATGCGATGTTTGAATAAAATGTTTGATTAAAATTTCTGTTAAAAAGCCTTGCGCAAACAGCGAATAATTTGCAATTTATTGCGCAATTAAAATCATCAAAATAGGCTTTTATACACCGAAACCTTTTTCGATGCTCTGGAAGCCTTATAAATAAAGGCTCGCAGAGCATAAAAAAATCCTCGGGGTAAATTAAGCGCATTTTTGCAAAAATATTCGCGCGCAATTTGCTATTTGCAGCACCCAAAGTACGCGGCAATTTTTAAGCGCTACACAGATTTAGCGCTATAATCTTCTGCAATATAAAGTAGTATCTCAGCATGATTAAATTTGACCAAGTGACCAAACGCTACCCTGGTAGCAATGAAGTTTTAAAAAACGCCAGCTTTACGATTGAAGCAGGTGAATTTGTGTTTGTTACGGGACATTCAGGTGCGGGTAAAAGTACGCTGCTTAAACTCATTGCGGCCATTGAGCGCCCTTCCAGCGGCACGGTATTGATTGCCAATCAAAATATCAGCCAATTGAAAGAATCAGCCATTCCTTTTATGCGCCGGCGCTTTGGCTTGATTTTTCAAGACCATAAACTGCTTTATGACCGCAACTGCTTTGAAAATGTCGTGTTGCCCTTGCACATTAACGGCATTACAGGGCTTGAGGCGGCCAAGCGTGTACGCGCAGCGCTCGATAAAGTTGGTTTGCTCAATAAAGAAAAAGCCATGCCGATTACATTATCTGGCGGCGAGCAGCAACGGCTTGCGATTGCCCGCGCCGTGGTAAGCAGACCTTCTATTTTGATTGCCGATGAGCCGACCGGCAATTTAGATGCCAATTATGCGGCAGATATTATGGCGATTTTTCAGGCGTTTCATCAAGTGGGCGTGACGGTGATTATGGCCACACACGATGCACTTAATCGCACCGCAACACAAAATCGACTGCTGCATTTAGACCACGGCACCTTAAAGCAAACTAACGTTGCAGCCACCGAGCAGTTCACTGCATGAGCAAAAATATGATCAGCACCGCACTTAACCACCATCGCCAAGCCCTCAAACTAGTATTGGGCCGCATGCGCCAAAATGCGCTATCAACCTTGATGATTAGTTTGGTGATTGCCGCTGCACTGTGTGTGCCGGGTTTGTTTTACTTGGGTGTGAATCATATTTCATCATTTGCGAATCATATTCAAGATGAAAATGAAATCAGTGTATTTTTAAAGCTCGATGCCGACAGCGCGGCCATTGCAAACGTGAAAGACGCGCTTAACAAAAATGAAGCCGTTCAATCGGTAAAATTTGTGTCTAAAGATGAAGCGTGGCAGCAATTGCGCGACAAAGCTGAAAAAGACAGTGCGTCAAGCAACGTCATCAATGAGCTCAAAACAAATCCATTGCCCGATGCCTTTTTGGTACTTGCAAAATCATCCAAACCAGAAGACCTTGAAGCGCTTAAAGATGAGCTTAAGGCATTAGCACACGTTGACCAAGCGCTGTTAAATACCGAATGGGTAAAAAGATTGTCTGCCCTGCTGGCTTTAGGCAAACAAATCATTATTATTGTTGCCGGCTTACTGGCCGCGGCCTTGCTCATTATCATCAGCAACACGGTGCGCATGCAAATTTTGACGCAAAAAGATGAAATTATCGTCAGTAAACTGATTGGCGCCACCAATAGCTTTATTCGTAAGCCTTTTCTATACGCTGGCATGTTATACGGTCTATTTGGCGGGCTACTCGCCATAGTCATGCTCGTGGGTTTTATCATGATATTCAACCAAACGCTTGCGCAGTTATCCGCGCTCTACAATAGCGATTTTAGCCTTGCGCTCATCAATCTGCCGCTGTTTGCCGGCATGGTTTGTGCCGCTATTGCCATAGGCTGGCTAGGCTCATACGTGGCAGTTACCCGCGCGGCAGCCACTATTAACATCAACTAACCCGTACTTTCTTTTTAATTGCCAAAAAAAGATATCCATGTGGATATCTTTTTTTGTTTCTACTCCGTAGTTCAAGCGCTAAGCCCTTTCTCATATATTCTTTAGCTATATTCATATAATAACTAATTCTTTTTAATTGTTATAAAGTCGCTATATAGTGCCTGAGTTGCTAAATATTTGCACAGAAACGGGCCTTAATCATGACAATTCAAGCTTCACCAAAAACCAATCGCGATGTTTCTGATGACGTATTACGTGCCATTGAAGAATTGAAATCTGGCACTGGATTCGGTTCAGTAGAAATCATTATTCACGAAGGCCGTGTTACGCAAATTGAAAAGCGGGAAAAAATCAGATTCACAATAGACAAATCAAAATCTTCACCTACTGCACTGGCAGCGGCGAAATAAACAAAATTAAATTTATATACATTGGCTGACCAGTTTGCTGGAAGCTAGAATCAAGGAGAAAAAAATGCAATTCAATTATTCGAAATTTGCCACCGTACTCATCGCCAGCGGCATTATTTCATTCCCGGCCATCGTTCACGCGAACGACAGCACCGAGCTTGAAGAACTACGCGGCTTAGTGCAGGAGTTAAGCCAACAAGTGAAAGTTTTGGCCCGTAAAGGTGAAATTAACGAAGAAACAGCCGCCGCCGATAAAAAAGCTGCGCCAGTGATTAAAGCCGGTACGAGTGGGTTCTCTTTTGGTTCAGCCGATGGTAAAAATGAAATTAAATTCCGCGGCTTATTACAAGCTGACCATCGACACTATTTTGATGGTGCGAATGATGTGCGTGGCCGCAGCAATGAGCGTGCAGGGACATTGAACGCTGATGGCTTTCATAATGCTGAAGATACTTCACTTTTACGCCGCGTTCGCCCAACGATTGAGGGCAAAGTGGCTGGTAAATACGGTTTCCGCTTTACGCCAGAATTTGCCGGTGGCAGTGCTTCAGCAGTAGACGCTTATGTTGAAGCTAACTTAAACCCAGCATTCAAAATTCGTGCGGGTAAACAAAAAAGTATTGTTGGCCTAGAACGCTTACAAGGTGGCGGTGACATTAAATTTGTTGAACGCAGCTATGTGACCAATGCAATTTTACCGAATCGTGATTTAGGTGTAACCGTTTCTGGTGATTTATTAGGCAATAAATTGAACTACGGCGTGGGGATTGTCAATGGCGTTGCGGATGGTGGCAACATCAGTACAGGTGCAGAATACAATGGCGAACGTGAATATACTGCGCGTATTTTTGCTACGCCATTTATTGATTCAGACTCAGCCCTTGCTGGTTTAGGTTTTGGTATTGGTGGCACTTGGACTGATTATACTGGCGAAAAAAATCTAAACTTCACGGATACTTCTGCTGCCGATGCAACCCGTAACGGCCTGCCAAGTTACGTGACAGAAGGTCAGCAAACATTCTTCCGCTACACGGGCAATGCAATTGCCGATGGTCAGCGTATTCGTTGGTCACCACAGGCCAATTACTATAATGGCCCTTTAGGCGTGATTGCTGAATATGCAAAAGTATCGCAAGACGTAAGCTTGGCAAGCGGCGGCTCTGCTTCAGCAGGCGGTGCTGGAACTTCAACCGTGATTACACCGGGTACTAAGAAAAATCTTAAGCATGATGCTTGGGAAATCGGTGTTTCTTATCTATTAACTGGTGAAGATGCGTCTTTCAAAGGCGTTAAACCAAAAACCGACTTTGATTTAGATAAAGGCGGTTGGGGTGCCTGGGAGTTAGTTGCACGCTACAGTGAAATCAATCTTGATAACGACACTTTCAAAAATGCAGCCGGTGCCTATGCAGCTGAAGGAAGCGCTATTGGAAACTCATTCGCAGATTTAACGAAAAGCGCTAAGTCAGCTGAAACTTGGACGCTTGGTGTGAACTGGTACTTAAACACTAACGCAAAACTTGCACTTAATTATGCGCGCACGTCTTTTGATGGTGGTGCGCTGCAAAAAGGCTTAGCGCAAACGCAAAATAACAACGCTACAAACAGATCACGTGACCGTGAAGATGAAGATGCATTGTTAGCACGTTTCCAAGTTGCGTTCTAACAATAAGTTGCTTTCTAACAACAAGTCGCATTCTAACGGCTTGAATTTTAGTAAATCGCTTATCCCAAATGCTCAAACATGCGGGATAAGTTAAATTTAAATAGATTAAAAAAACATGATGATGAAATGTATTTAAGCAACATCAAGAAAACATTTACACATTAAATTATTGAAGGATTACACATGAAAAAAACACTTTTAGCAATCGCATTATTTTCAGCGGTGTTTGGCGTAACGGCGCCATCTAGCGCATTTGCAAAAGACGTTGAAATTTTAAACGTATCATATGACCCAACGCGCGAGTTGTATGTTGATTTTAACAAAGCCTTTGCTGCCCATTGGAAAGCAAAAACGGGTGACAACTTCAGCGTTAAACAATCACATGGTGGCGCTGGTAAACAAGCCCGTGCGGTGATTGATGGCTTACAAGCGGACGTCGTTACACTCGCTTTGGCTTATGACATTGATGCCATTCACGAAAAAGCCAAGTTAATTCCTAAAGATTGGCAGGCACGTTTACCAAATAACAGTTCGCCTTACACTTCAACCATTGTGCTGCTGGTGCGCAAAGGCAATCCTAAGAAAATCAAAGATTGGGATGATTTAGTAAAACCTGGTGTTTCTGTGATTACACCCAACCCAAAAACGTCTGGTGGCGCACGCTGGAATTATCTGGCTGCCTGGGCTTACGCACTTAAAAATAACAATAATGACGAAGGTAAAGCCAAAGATTTCGTGAAGAAACTGTTTGCCAATGTGCCGGTGCTTGACTCTGGTGCGCGTGGATCAACCACAACATTTGTTGAGCGTGGTATTGGTGACGTGTTTATTTCATGGGAAAACGAAGCATTCTTAGCGTTAAAAGAACTAGGCCCTGATAAATTTGAAATTGTTGTACCTACACTATCAATTTTGGCTGAGCCACCCGTGACTGTGGTTGATAAAAATGCCAAAAAACATGGCACTGAAGCGGTATCAAAAGCTTACTTAGAGTATTTGTACTCTGACGAAGGCCAAGACATTGCAGGCAAGCATTACTACCGCCCAACCAACCCTAAATATGCTGAAAAATATGCGAGTCAATTTCCAAAAGTGAATTTGATTAAAATTGATGATGTATTTGGCGGCTGGCAAAAAGCGCAGAAAACACACTTTTCTGACGGCGGTACGTTTGACCAAATTTATCAAAAGTAACCAGAAATAACTTACTTAGTTAAATAGTTATTCCGTTAAATTGTTACCCCTCAGCATCAAACAAAATTTGATGCTGAGTTTTTACAGGAGGCGCTTACCATGCGTTCAGTTTTAATCGTTGGCGGTGACCAGATAGATGGCATCAAACAAGTATTAAGTCATCATGGCGTAGATCATATTCATCATTGGTCTGGCCGAAAAGCAGGTGACGGTCATAAAGTCATTCCACAAAACACACGTTTAATCGTATTGATTACCGACTGGATTAGCCACTCTTTTACCTACAGCATTAAACGTACGGCGGCCAAACGTGGCTTAAAAGTCATCTATACCGGCAACGGTGCTGCACAACTTCAGGCCAAACTTGAAAAAATAGGCAATACATTGGTGGATGCCTGTCGAAAGACAATCAACTATCCATTTTTATTACCGCATTGATCTATTCCACCCTCGGCTGCACACCAAAGCGCCATTTTGAAACACAGCGGCTATCGCGAATAGATCCTAACTTATTTCAAATAAGGAGCCTAATCATGAAAAACGCGTTTAGTAGCAAAATATCTGCCCTATTTTTAAGCTTTATTCTCTTTGAAGCCACCGTGGCCTCGATTGCATTTTATGAGATTACTGAAATTAAATCTGCGCCCGTGCAAGCCGCCAACAAAGCAAATAATGCCTCACCAAAAGCGCAGCAAAAATGGGATGGTTACGCACCCTATGCCTTATACCAAACCTTAGAAAATTTATAAACAATACAATCATTAAAGTAATAATTTTAGTCAAATTCTTGCCACAACCTTTTTAGCTGCCCTGCAAGCCTTATAAATAAGGGATCACAGGGCAGATATTTTTTCTCGCACAATTTAATGCATAAAAATATGATTCATATTGTGCAATCTAGGGTTAAGATTAAACCGCAAGATTAAAGCGCAAAATTAAAGCGTAAGCGTAGCAAGTTAAAAATTTTTAATTTAATTAGGAGTTAAGTTGAAATGAAACCAGAAACCATTGCCATTCACACAGGTTACAGCCCAGAACCCACCACTAAAGCAGTGGCTGTGCCCATTTATCAAACCACTTCTTATGCGTTTGATAATACGCAACACGGAGCAGATTTATTTGACCTCAAAGTGCAAGGCAATATTTACACGCGCATTATGAACCCCACCACCGCGGTGCTTGAGCAAAGACTAGCCGCCTTAGAGGGCGGTATTGGTGCGCTGGCTGTGGCTTCTGGCATGGCGGCCATCACTTATGCGATTCAAACCATTGCTGAGGCTGGCGATAATATTGTTTCAGTTTCAACGCTTTATGGCGGTACTTATAATTTATTTGCCCATACCTTACCCAAACAAGGCATTGAAGTACGCTTTTTTGATTACAACGACCCAACCGCGCTAGAAAAACTCATTGATAGCAAAACCAAACTCGTGTTTGCCGAATCGATTGGCAATCCGCTTGGTAATATTGTTGATATTGCCGCCATTAGCAAAATAGCGCACAAGCATGGCGTGCCAGTGGTGGTCGATAACACCGTTGCCACGCCCATTTTGCACCGCCCTTTTGAACATGGCGCAGATATTGTGGTGCATTCACTCACCAAATATATTGGCGGGCATGGCAACTCGATTGGTGGCATTATTATTGATAGCGGTAAATTTCCGTGGGGCGAACACAAAGCACGTTTTCCCGTTCTCAATACGCCAGACCCCAGCTATCACGGTGTCAATTATGTTGAGGCCTTAGGTCCTGCTGCTTATATTGCCCGTGCGCGCGTAGTGCCGCTACGCAATACTGGCGCGGCACTCAGCCCATTTAATACGTTTTTGATTTTGCAAGGCCTTGAAACGCTCGCCTTGCGCATAGAGCGCCATAGCGACAACGCACTGCGCGTGGCACAATATTTAAAACAGCATAAAAAAGTGAAATGGGTGAAATACGCAGGATTAAGTGATCACCCAGAACACGCACTGGTACACAAATATTTGAGTGGCAAAGCATCAGGTATTTTAACGTTTGGTGTAGCGCATGGCATAGCAGGCGGCACACGTTTTATTGATGCCCTTAAACTTATCACACGCTTGGTGAATATTGGGGATGCCAAAAGCTTAGCCTGTCACCCTGCCACCACCACGCACCGTCAATTAAATGCAGAAGAACTCAAGAAAGCTGGAGTGAGTGAGGATATGGTCCGTATTTCTGTAGGCATTGAAAATGTAGAAGATATTATTGAAGATCTAGAACAGGCGCTATCACAAGTCTAATTCAATGCGTGTCGTTGTAAAACTGTAGGAAAAAGTGCTTGTGGCTTAACACTTAAGGAAGCGTCGTTATCTCCCTAACCTCATTCCGGCATCAGTAAAAGTCACTGATGCCGGATTTTTTGCAAAATTGTGATGCTTTACTATAGTCCGCCAGGTGCTTTATGTGAGGTCAGGCGCAATAATGCACTCACCATCACATCTACTTCTGCCGTGGTATTATAAAACGCTAACGATGGCCGCACGGTCGTTTCAACCCCAAAACGCCGCAATATCGGCTGCGCGCAATGGTGGCCAGAACGTACCGCGATACCCTCTTTATTTAAGGCCGCACCCACTTCTTCACTCTCATAGCCATCAAGTTTGAAAGACAGCACGCTGGCTTTTTCTTTTGCCGTGCCAATCAAGTGCAAGCCCGGAACTTTGCACATGGCTGCTGTGGCGTATTCCAGCAACTCATGCTCGTAGCGGGCGATGTTATCGATGCCAATCCGTTCCACATATTCTAAAGCCGCACCTAAACCAACTGCATCCGCAATATTGCCTGTGCCTGCTTCAAACTTCGCGGGCGCTTCATGATAGACGGTTTTATCAAACGTTACATCTTGAATCATATTGCCACCACCTTGCCAAGCTGGCATGTCGTCTAACACTTCTTTTTTGCCGTAAAGCGCACCAATGCCTGTGGGGCCAAACACTTTATGCCCAGAGAACACAAAGAAATCAGGGTCTAGCGCCTGCACATCCGTACGCATGTGCGATACAGACTGCGCGCCATCCAACAGCACCTTTGCGCCTGCGGCATGCGCCATTTGTATCATCTGCACAGCTGGTGTAACCGTGCCCAAAGCGTTAGACACTTGCGTAAATGACACCAACTTGACGCGTGAAGTGAGTAGTTTTTGATATTCCGCTAACAACACCTGACCGCTATCGTCCACTGGCGCTACTTTCAGCTTGGCACCAGTTTCTTGGCATAGCTGCTGCCAAGGTACAATATTGGCGTGATGCTCAAGGTGTGAAATCACAATTTCATCGCCCTCACCAATATGCTTTTTGCCCCAAGTTTTGGCGACTAGGTTAATCGCTTCAGTCGTCCCGCGCACAAACACAATATTATCTACTGATGGTGCGTTAATAAAACGGCGCACCGTTTCACGCGCACCTTCATAGGCATCGGTGGCACGCGCGGCTAACTCATGCGCGGCACGGTGAATGTTAGAATTTTCATGTGCATAAAAATATGAAATCCGATCAATCACCGCCTGAGGTTTTTGCGTGGTAGCGGCATTGTCAAACCAAATCAGCGGGCGTCCATTCACCAACTCGCGCAAAATAGGAAAATCTTTACGTACTAAATTGGCATCAAATGGTGGATGCGCACTGGCGACTGGCCCTGCAACCGCAGCGTCTTGCTGGTGAGGTGAGTCCTGTAAAAAATAATAGGGCGCAGCGCCTGCTTGGCTTGTAGTTTGGCTGAATGCTTGGCTAGACGTTTGGTTAGTTCCAGCGCTACTAATGCCAGATTGGCTGTCTAATCCACCCAACAGTTGATTCAACTCCGCCTGATAAGGGTCATCTATACCGCCAAGCAACTGCGCAATATCAAACACCCCGCTAATGGGCAATTGATTGGTGTAGCCAGTATTAGTCACATCTGTGGGCGATAAATTTGGTACGCCAGAAGCCACACTTGGCACCGCTGAAAATATCGAAGGCGTTGGCGTTTGCACTGGGTCGCTAATGATATTGGGACTGGGCAGCACCGCATTGACCGCCACAGGGTTGAGCGATGCATTCGATGGAAAATCCTCTTTTTGTGCAAACGGCGAGCCTGCTGGAAAGCCTTCTGCATAAAGTTCATTGGCAATACGGCTTAACTCGGCCACATCAAAGTGGCCTGTTTGGCTGGCTTGCCTGCCAATAGCCAATCCAGCAGCCATGCGTGGATGCTCACCCGGCAGCGCGGCTAAAATCGCCTCTGGTTCAAAGGAGGATAAATCACCTAATGTAGGTGAAAATCCATTATTTGTAGTCATAGTAATTGCCTACATCCACATTTTCTAATACGGCAATCGCGTCATCGGTCAATACAGCCAGCGAGCAATAAAGCGATACTAAGTAAGAAGCAATGGCTTTGTGGTTGATGCCCATGAAGCGCACGGATAAGCCCATGCTTTGTTGGCCAGGTAAGTTAGGTTGATAAAGACCAACCACGCCTTGACGGCTTTCACCCGTGCGAAGCAAGAGGATATTTGTTTTGCCTTTGGTCACGCGCAATTTATCACAAGGGATAATCGGCACACCGCGCCATGTAATGAACTGTGAGCCAAACAAAGCTACGGTTGGCGGCGGCACACCACGGCGTGTACACTCACGGCCAAAGGCAGCAATGGCCTGCGGATGTGCTAAGAAAAAAGCTGGTTCTTTCCATACTTTAGTCAATAATTCGTCAAAATCATCAGGTGTTGGTGCGCCTGTGCGTGATTTCACTTTTTGTGAATCTGCAATATTATTTAATAGGCCATATTCTTTATTGTTGATGAGTTCGCTCTCTTGGCGCTCTTTCACGGTTTCAATCGTTAAGCGCAATTGCTCTTTAATTTGGTTGTGAGGGCTGCTGTATAAATCTGACACGCGAGTATGCACGTCTACCGCCGTGTTGACTGCATTTAACACATACTCACGGCCCCACTCTTCGTAATCTACAAAAGTTTGTGGAATTTCACGCTCATCTTTTCCTGAACAGTCTACTTCAATCGCGCTAGGGTCTTTTACCTTATTTACACGGTAGATACCCGCTTCAACGGGGACCCATTGTAATAAATGTACTAACCAACGTGGGGTAATCGTTCCCAGCATTGGGACGGTTTTGGTGGCGTTCGATAGCGTGCGTGCGGCAACGTCACCTAGTGCGGTATGGGCTTGATGAATATCAGTCATGAGTTTCTCCAGTAATAAAATTAAAATGTTTTGTTATTTTGTAGTTCTACGGCTACAGCTTCTTGAGTGCTTGCTTGTGATTGCGCTTGGGTGATTTGGCTATCGGATGGAACACTGCGCGTCAGCCACACGTTACCGCCAATCACTGAACGTGCGCCAATCGTGATGCGCCCCAATACTGTTGCACCTGCATAGATGACAACGTCATCTTCTAAAATAGGGTGTCTTGCACTGCCCTTAATGAGGTGTCCATGTTCATCAGTAGGAAAGCGCTTTGCGCCTAGTGTGACTGCCTGATAAAGCCTGACATGATTGCCAATCACCGCTGTTTCGCCAATCACAACGCCTGTGCCGTGATCAATAAAAAAGCCCTCACCGATTGTGGCGCCGGGGTGAATATCAATGCCAGTCGCCGAGTGTGCGAGTTCTGAAATAATACGGGCAATGAGTGGTAAACCAAGTGTGTGCAACTCGTGCGCGAGTCGATAATGAATAATGGCCGTGATACCCGGGTAGCAAACCAACACTTCATCCAAACTCCGTGCAGCCGGGTCACCCTCAAAGGCTGCATTTAAATCGGTGTCAATCAGTTGACGAATTTTGGGTAGTGTTTTTGCAAAAGCGCGGGCTTTATTAAGCGCAGCTTCTACACTAGGCGTTTTGTCGTGGCCAGTATCTGCAGAGTAACGCAACTCTAATTGAATTTGACTGTTGAGCTCTCTTAATGCGGTATCTAGCGTAAAGCCTACATAATAATCAATGCCTTCGTCTTTGAGGCCAGGGGCACCTAAACGGTTTGGAAAAAGTGCCGCACTTAAACCATCCACAACGCTTTGCAGTGCTTTTCTTGAAGGCAATTTTGGTGGTTTATTTTTTCGGTGTCGGTGCTCAAGTGAGGTTAGCCTAACATCTCGCAAGGCCTGCACAATGCCTGAAATATCAAAGTCTTCATTCGTTAGCGTTGCTGTTTGATTGGTCATCATGCATACCTCGAGCAGAAAATAAAAAAGCCAGTATGTTTTTCAACATACCGGCCTCCAGTGTTCTGGTCAGCACACAGCTTTGTATATATTATACCTAAGCAAATTCTTTAATAGATAATAATTTTTAGTTATAAACATATCTTATTATATTCTTTTACTTAAACGCCAGTCCCTTATATATTGGCTGCCTTATTACAGTTAAAGGTAAGTATTCAATCTATTATGCATATTCAAACTATTATTCATCAACTAAAACTTACTGCAGTGGCGCTTGCAGGTGCATTCGTTTTTTCAAATAGTGCTAGCGCTGAAACCTCGTTGTTAAATGTTTCATACGATGTATCGCGTGAGTATTACAAAGACCTCAATCCTGCGTTCATACAATACTGGAAAGAAAAAACAGGGGAAACCATCACCATTAATCAATCACATGGTGGTTCTAGTAAACAGGCTCGCTCTGTAGTCGATGGCTTGTCTGCGGATGTGATTACCATGAACCGCTCACCTGATATTGATGTTTTATATGAGCGCGCAAAACTCATTCCTAAAGATTGGCAAAAGCGTTTACCGCATGCTAGCTCTCCAACCGCTTCAACTTCAGTATTCTTAGTGCGCAAAGGCAACCCTAAAAATATTAAAGACTGGGATGATTTAGTCAAACCAAAAGTTGCTGTTGTGATTCCTAACCCAAAAACTTCTGGTAACGGTAAATATACTTATTTAGCGGCATGGGGCTACGTGCTTAAAAATGGTGGCGATGAAGCTAAAGCCAAAGAGTTTGTGACCAAACTCTTTAAAAATGTGCCCGTGTTAGACACAGGCGGGCGTGGCGCAACGACTACATTTGCACAACGTGATATCGGTGATGTGTTACTCACATTTGAAAATGAAGTATTTCTTATACAAAAAGAGTTGGGCGCTGATAAATTTGAAGTCATCTACCCTTCTATTAGTGTGTTAGCAGAAAACCCAGTTGCATTGGTGGATAAAGTGGTCGATAAACGCAAAACTCGCACGCAAGCACAGGCTTATTTAGAATTTCATTTTTCTGAAGTTGGGCAAGATATTGCCGCCAAACATTACCTACGACCACAAGTAGACAGCGCTGTTACCAAACATGCTGCAACCTTTAAACCACTTAAATTATTTAAGGTTGAAGAAGTATTTGGCAGTTGGAGCAAAGCTGAAAAAACGCACTTTGCCGATGGCGGCGTGTTTGACCAAATTTATGCTAAGTAAGCAACGTAAATGACTTGGTAAACAATTTGGCAAAATCATTGGAAGAAAATTATGACTAAACACCAGCAACAGCAAGCGAGCTTGGCTTTACTTAAAGAGCAATTAAAGGAGTCATTACAACTTGACTTAGATGACTTTGCGTTAGAGGCCAATGCGTTGCATGAATATGTCAGCAAATTTGTCGGCATCAATTTAAAGTCATCATTTCAGCCAATTTATGACATTGAAAAAGGCGATTTGCACGGCTTTGAGGCCTCACTTCTAGCAAGTTTGGGTGACATTCAAGAAACGACCGCTGATTTTGCTTATTCCTACGCTAAGGCCTCAGGCAAGCTCGTTAAGTTTGACCGCGTAGTCCGCACGTTGCACTTACTTAACTACAAACAAATATTCCAAGAAAAAGGTTTACTGTTTTTAAGTGTGCATCCTGATTTACTGATTAGCGTGAATGAACACGGCAAAGTGTTTGAGCGCATTTTGCATCAGTATTCATTGCCTACTGAACGCGTCGTGATTCAAATCAGAGATTACAGCACCACCGAACAAATCGAAAATCTTGTCACCTATGAAAGACAATTGGCTGCGGCCATTGAAAACTATCATGATCGAGGCTATAAAATTGCCATTGATTACTTTGGTAATAAGCATTCGCTGGTCAGTCGTCTGTGGAAGATCTCACCCGACTACATCAAGTTTGACCCGAGCTTGATACAAGAAGCTGAAAGCAATGTGCGGTTAAGAACAACATTGAAAAATCTTACTGACTTAATTAAAGACTTAGATACCACGCCAATTTTGACCAACGTAGTAACGCAGGCGCAGTTAGATATTGCCCTACATGCAGGCATTTCGTTTGTACAAGGTGATTATTTGGGTAAATCAAGCTCATCATCGCAACTGCATGCCTCAGAACTGATTCAAAAGAGGTTTGTGGCTTCTTAATTTTAATTAACCCCATCATCGCGCTAGGCAATGTCCGATTGCTTGCACAACATTTTATATAACTTTTAGCGATAAATTTATGTCATAAAAGTATTTAATATGTATAAAGCAAGCTGGTAAAGTACGCGCAACTTCAATATATTACAAATAGACCAAATAAAAATATGGCCAAAAAAAGCTCACTCCCTGGGTTTAACCTATCGCTCGGTTACACGATATTTTATTTAAGTTTAATCGTACTTATTCCCTTATCTGCTGTCTTTTTTAAAACCTTTACCCTAAGTTGGGATGAATTTGTTCAGGCCGTTGCCTCACCTAGAGTCGTGGCCTCGTACAAACTCACGTTTGGCGCATCGCTAATTGCTGCAAGCATCAATGTAGTGTTTGGCGTACTCACCGCTTGGGTGCTGACCCGATATGAATTTTTTGGCAAAAAAATTGTGGATGCGTTTGTTGATTTTCCATTTGCACTGCCCACAGCGGTGGCAGGCATTTCACTGTCAGCAATCTATGCCAAAAATGGCTGGATTGGCAGCCTGCTAGACCAAATTGGCATTGCCGTTGCCTATACGCCTTTAGGGGTTGTGGTTGCACTCACTTTTATTGGTTTACCTTTTGTGGTGCGTACCGTGCAGCCAGTGTTAGAAGACTTAGGCGCAGAAGTCGAAGAAGCTGGGGCAAGCTTGGGAGCAAACCGTTGGCAAGTGTTTTATAAAATTATCTTGCCCGCCATTTGGCCGGCAGTCATTACAGGGTTTGCACTCGCATTTGCGCGCGCAGTGGGCGAATACGGCTCGGTGATTTTCATTGCCGGCAACATGCCAATGGTTTCTGAAATTACGCCCTTGATTATTATTACCAAATTAGAGCAGTATGATTATGCCGGTGCTACCGCGGTGGCCGCTGTCATGCTAGTGATTTCTTTTATTTTGTTGTTTGCAATCAATGGGTTTCAGTGGTGGAGTAACCGCCGCTTGGGCCATGTGAAATAAAGAAATCTGGAGAACAATATGGCTGCAGCCAACGCACATTCATTATCACAATACGCGAAATATCATAACAAGGTCGGTCGAAGTCGCGCGACTTCTGAAGCCACATGGGTGCGTTATACCCTCATTGGGGTGGCATTGCTGTTTTTATGCTTATTTTTATTTATTCCTTTAGCGGCCGTTTTTGTTGAAGCGTTCAGAAAAGGCGCTGAAACTTATTTTGCTTCTCTCACTGAAGCTGACGCGCTTTCAGCCATGAAACTCACTTTAATAGCAGCGGCGATTTCGGTACCGTTAAACTTAGTGTTTGGGGTATCGGCCGCTTGGGCAATTTCAAAATTTGAATTTAAGGGAAAAAGCTTTCTGATTACCTTAATTGATTTGCCGTTTGCAATTTCTCCCGTCATTGCCGGCTTAATCTATGTGTTGATTTTCGGTTTGCAAGGCTGGTTTGGCGAGTGGCTATCTGATCACGATTTTAAAATCGTCTTTGCCGTACCTGGGATTGTGTTAGCCACCATCTTTGTGACTTTTCCATTTATTGCCCGAGAGCTTATTCCTTTAATGCAGGCACAAGGCAAAGATGAAGAAGAAGCCGCCATGGTATTGGGTGCATCGGGCTGGCAAATGTTTTGGCACGTCACTTTGCCCAACATTAAATGGGGCTTGCTCTATGGCGTGATTCTTTGTAACGCCCGCGCCATGGGCGAATTCGGTGCGGTTTCAGTTGTATCAGGTCACATTCGTGGTTTAACCAACACCATGCCTTTGCATGTTGAAATTTTATATAACGAATACAACTACGCGGCAGCCTTTGCAGTGGCATCGGTATTAGCACTTTTGGCTTTGGTAACATTGGCACTCAAAACCTATGTGGAATGGCAAGCCGCAAGAAATGCCGAAGAAACTGAACGAGAAATCACCGAATAAGACAATGCTTTTTATTGTGGTATCAATCAAATAAAACAAGATTAGGAAATCTGGCATGAGCATAGAAATCAAAAATATCAACAAAGGTTTTGGCAGTTTTAGCGCACTCAACAATGTGTCACTTGAAGTACCCACGGGCGAATTAGTCGCGTTATTAGGGCCTTCTGGATGCGGCAAAACCACATTGCTACGCATCATTGCAGGCTTGGAAACGCCAGACACCGGTAGCATTCATTTTTATGGCAAAGATGCAACCGAACGCGCTGTGCGTGAACGTGAAGTGGGCTTTGTATTTCAGCATTATGCGTTATTTCGCCACATGACCGTTTTTGAAAATGTGGCTTTTGGTCTGCGCGTGCGCCCCAAACACACGCGCCCAAATGACGCCGAAATCAAACGTCGCGTCCACGAACTTTTAAATCTGGTGCAACTTGATTGGCTGGCAGACCGTTACCCACCGCAACTTTCAGGCGGCCAACGGCAACGCATTGCGCTTGCAAGGGCGCTAGCGGTTGAACCCAAAGTGCTGTTGCTGGATGAGCCATTTGGCGCGCTCGATGCCAAAGTGCGTAAAGAATTGCGTCGCTGGCTACGCCGTTTGCATGATGAACTGCATGTCACCAGCGTTTTTGTAACGCACGATCAGGAAGAAGCTCTGGAAGTGGCCGACACGATTGTGGTCATGAACCAAGGTAAAATTGAACAAATCGGCAGCCCGCAACAGGTATACGACAACCCGGCCACGCCCTTTGTGTATCAGTTTTTAGGCAACGTCAATGCTTTTGAAGGCCGCGTAAATGCTGGTGTTGCAAAACTAGGGGCGCTCGAAGTGCCCGTAAAAGAATTCGCACAAACCCACGACAGCGCAGTACAAGCATTTGCCCGCCCGCACGATATTGATATCAGCCGCGACGCAAGCGCTGCGGCTTTTAAAGCACAACTCACCTACGTACATTCAGCAGGTTCTGTTGTGCGTTTGGAGTTAAAACGTGATGATGCCGAAACGTTTATTGAAGCAGAACTCACCCGCGAATACTTTAGCCAACTGAATTTAAAAGAAGGCGAAACCGTTTACTTAACCCCAAGAAATGTTCGCTTTTTTCTTGATTAACCTTGTCAAAAAATAGCGAAATCAAATTCAATAAAACCTTCTTAAACACATTCATAAAACGTCGAGCAAAAAAATATGCTCTGGAAGCCTTTATTTACAGGGCTTCCAGAGCATCGAAAAAGGTTTGGGTAAAAATTACGCGCTAATTCTGATTTTTTGCACGCCTTAAACTTGCAAAATCTGCCGTTTTTTCACATATTCACTCGCCAGTTATTTCACGGCTAAATTTCCATTTTTGTAACGCTTTTCTTAAAATTTTTGCCAAGCAACTTGGTTGACCATGACATAATTCCATCCTCACGATTGGGCTTTAATGAAATTTTTATTTAAGTTATTTGGAATACTCAAGTGGTTAATTTCTGGAATACACATCACCCAATCCCATGCAATATTTGATTGAATACGGCTATATTGGCCTTTTTATTGCTGCGTTTTTAGCGGCCACGATTTTGCCATTGAGTTCTGAGGTGGTTTTAAGCGCGCTATTACTTAGCGAACTCTCGCCCTTCACACTGATTGCCATTGCAACCTTTGGCAATGTTCTTGGATCACTGACCAACTACGCACTGGGCTACTGGGCAAGCCAAAAAGCCATCAAACGATGGCTAAGAATGTCTGACAGCGACTTTACCAAAGCACAACAGCGCTTTACAAAATACGGCTTGCTTAGCTTATGTTTTGCATGGGTGCCGATTATTGGTGACCCACTCACTGTCATTGCTGGGGTTTTACGTATTCGCTTAATTTGGTTTTTAGTGTTGGTCACAACAGGTAAATTACTGCGCTACCTTGCTGTCAGTTACTTTGTGCTTTTCGCCTAATTACAGCGCATTGCCTTGGCTGTCGAATAAGCCTTCAAACAAAATAGAACTTAAATAGCGTTCACCGGAATCCGGCAAAATCACCACGATGGTTTTACCTGTTTTTTTATGGCATTTTGCCTCGTTGCGCGGTGCTTCATTAGGGAGCTATAACGAAATTTATTGTTAGTGTGTCTTTAATTTCCCAAATACATCTAGCCTTTATCAGCTTATGAGCCTTAAGTTGAACTTTGCTGTGCACTAGAAAACAGTTTTTTGATATCCGCTTCTAAAATCAATCGGTTACTAATTTGGCCACAGACTAATTCACAGATTTCATAAACACTCGGGTCTGCAATACTGTAGTAAACACAATTACCTCGAGACTCACGCTTCACCAAACCATAATCAGAAAGCAGTGAAAGATGTTTAGAAACATTGGCTTGCGTGCTTCCTGCCAACTCTTTTAACTGGCCCACGTTTTTTTCACCCTCGCGCAATTCGTTTAGCACTTTCAATCGCATCGGCTCAGCAAGCGCTTTAAAATACTTAGCAACATATTCAAGCCCTCTATCATCGAGTTTACTCATTCATAACACCTATCATTGATTGTGATGATAAAAATTATACACCTAATTTAGAGATTGACTATACAACTATATAGTAATATAGTTGTATAAACGTTGTTAATATTTCTATAAAGGAATAGTTCTCTTGATCAAAAAAACTGCGGCCCGTTGCGCAAGCTGGCTAATATTAGGATTACTTAGCTTACCCTTCTCCACATTGACGAATGCGGCTGGCTTGGCCACGATTACCATTAAACAATCAAATGCTAAAACGCAATACATCGCTGAAGGCGTTGTGGAAGCGGTAAAAAGCAGTGTCATTGCGCCACAAGTATCTGGCAGCATTACCGAACTCCCCGTCAAGGCTGGCGATTACGTCAAAGCTGGTCAGTTACTTGTGCGCATCGATACACGCATGGCAGCTCAACAATCAGCGGCAAATCAGGCGCAAGTCGTTGCAGCTCAAGCACAAGTGGCCGCTGCACAAGCACAGCTGAGTACCGCCCGCAAAGAATTTGAGCGCAAGCAACGGTTATATGAAAAACAATATATCAGCCAGGCCGCGCTAGAACGTGCAGAATCAGATTACAAAACCGCTCAAGCGCAAACCAACACACAAATTGCACAAGCTAAAGCACAGCATGCGCAATCAGGGTTATCTAATGTGCAAACGGGCCTGCATACCATCACTGCGCCATATTCTGGCGTAATCGCAGAAGTAATGACGGAAGTGGGCGGCATGGCGATGCCTGGCCAACCCTTACTTACGCTATATGACCCAAATGGATTTCGCGTTAGCGTAAACGTGCCGCAAAGCCAGCTGGCTCAATTAAAAGCTGGGCCAAATATCAATGTCACTGTGCCTGCCGCAAGCGTGGTAGAACGTAGTTTAATCAGCACCAACTTAACGGTGTTACCTACGGCAGATTCAGTAAGCAACATGTCAACAGTCCGTCTGACCTTGCCTCAAAATATCACAAGCATCAGGCCAGGCATGTTTGCTCGGGCAATGCTGCCTGTAAATGATGCAAACGGCAAAGATCAAATTTTTGTGCCCGTAAAGTCTGTGATTAAACGCAGTGAACTGGTTGCAGTCTATGTGGTAGATAAACAAGGCCATCCACAACTAAGGCAAGTACGGTTGGGCCGTAAGCAAGGCGAAAATATTGAGGTCTTTGCTGGTTTACAACCTGGCGAATCAGTCGCACTTGACCCAATTGCAGCCGCGAATGTTAAGTAGGAATATCTGTGACGACGCATCATCAAGAAGAAATCAGCAGGCCCGTAGTGCTTAGTCGTAAATTAGGCATTTCTGGGCGAATCGCTCAGTATTTTTTATCTGCTCAAATTACGCCTTTAATTGCTTTGGTGTCATTGTTGCTTGGCATATTTGCAGTGCTGGTGACGCCGCGTGAAGAAGAGCCACAAATCAATGTGACCATGGCGAATGTGCTGATTCCCTTCCCTGGCGCATCAGCCAAAAATGTAGAGCAAATGGTTTCAATACCAGCTGAACAGGTGCTTTCACAAATTGCAGATATCGAGCATGTGACTTCGGTTTCTCGCCCTGGAATGTCAGTCATTACTGTACAGTTTCAGGTTGGCGTTCCGCGTACTGAAGCCTTAGTTCGCCTTTACAACACCATTCAATCCAATCAAGATTGGTTGCCGAAAAACCTTGGTGTGGGTGAACCTATCGTTAAGCCCAAAGGTATTGATGATGTGCCTATTTTAACGGCAACGTTGTATACCAAAAACAATCAGAAAGGCGCGTATGAGCTTGAGCGTGTAGCACATGCACTAGAAGCTGAAATCAAGCATATAAAAGGCACGCGCGAGGTGGTAACACTTGGTGGGCCAGGCCGCGCGGTAAATATAGATGTGGACCCAGTGAGAATGGCTGCAGCTAATATTACACTTGCCGACATGCGCCGCGCCTTGCAATCGGCAAATCTTGGCGCACCACTGGGCGAGGTCACCAATAACAATCAATCAATAGCCCTAGAAGTGGGTAAATACTTTACCGATGCTGAAGATGTTGCACAACTAGTCGTAGGGTTGCATAACGGACATCCCGTATATTTGGGTGAAGTGGCAGAAATTCATGATGGACCACCCCCCGCAGAACGTTATGTTTGGTATGGCGAAGCTGGCAAGCACGTAGCGGAATATCCTGCAGTAACGATGAGTGTTACTAAAAAGCCTGGCCAAAATGCCGTGGCAGTGGCAGACGCCGTCATCAAGCAGATTGATAGCCTGAAAAATGTGTTGATTCCTGCGGACATTGACGTAAAAATCACCAGAAACTACGGTGAAACCGCCAATGATAAAGCGCAAAAACTTATACAAAAACTGATTTTTGCAACTTCTGCCGTAATTGCACTGGTATTTATAGCGCTGGGTCGGCGCGAGGCGGCAATTGTAGGCGTAGCAGTTATCCTCACGCTCACTGCCACGCTATTTGCATCTTGGGCATGGGGGTTTACGCTTAACCGTGTTTCATTATTCGCGCTAATTTTCTCGATTGGTATTTTGGTCGATGATGCCATCGTGGTGGTCGAGAATATTCATCGGCATATGAAGCTTAAGCCTGCGGCGAGCCTGACAGAAATTATCCCAATGGCAGTAGATGAGGTAGGCGGCCCAACGATACTTGCTACACTAGCGGTGATTGCCGCGCTATTGCCGATGGCATTTGTGACAGGTTTAATGGGCCCTTACATGAGCCCAATTCCTATCAATGCCAGCATGGGCATGCTCATTTCACTGGCTGTGGCTTTTATTATTACGCCTTGGTTATCGCGCATATGGTTGCGCCCTGCACACCATGAAGATTCACTTACTAAAAAAATTGCCCCTGCTTTTACGCGACTTTTTAACCCATTTTTAAGTGAAACAAAGGGTAAAAAGAATCGGCGTAATTTATGGCTCGTGATACTTGGGCTAATTATTCTATCGCTAGCATTACCAGTGGCCAAACTGGTCGTACTCAAGATGTTGCCGTTTGATAATAAATCCGAGTTTCAAGTGGTGGTGGATATGCCTGCAGGCACCCCACCAGAAAAAACAGCTGCCGTATTGCATGCCATGACCGCTTATCTAGCCACCGTGCCAGAAGTAACTAATTATCAAGCATATGTTGGCCTAGCAGCACCTATCAATTTTAATGGCCTAGTGCGCCAATATTACCTTCGCACTGGTGGTGAAGTTGGTGACATTCAGGTGAATTTGGTTGATAAAGATCACCGTAGCGACAAGAGTCATGTGATTGCTAGCCGTGTGCGTCCAGAACTGCAAAAAATTGCGATGAAAATGAGTAGCCCTGACAAAATCGTTAAAGTTAAAGTCGTTGAAGTACCGCCAGGCCCTCCTGTAATTTCACCTATCGTGGCTGAGATTTATGGCCCCGATGATGCCGAAAGGTTAAGTATTGCCAGACAAGTTCAACATGTGTTTAACAGCACAGAAGGCATTGTAGATACAGACAATAGCGGCATTGCGGATGCGAAAAAAATTGAACTGGTGGTGGATAAGAAAAAAGCTGCATTGTTAGGCGTGTCACAAGCGGCCATCGTTAGCACTTTGCGTACAGGTTTGGCAGGTGAAGATGTGACCTATATGCACGACGCCAGCAAGTATCCAGCAGGTACGCGGTTACGCTTGCCTGTTGAATCACAAGGCGATATTGAAGATTTACTGAAGCTATCGGTAAGCACTTCAACCGGTAAACTGGTGCCAATACGAGAACTGGTGACAATAGAAGATACTTTGCGCGAGCAACCTATCTATCACAAAGATTTATTGCCAGTGAATTACGTGGTTGGAGACATGGCTGGAAAGTTAGATAGCCCGCTTTATGGCATGTTTAGCATGCGTGATGCTGTCAACAAAGTTCAAGTGCCAAGTGGTCAGTTGCGTGAAACCTTTATTTCGCAACCTGAGAATAACCAACGCGGCTACGCGTTGAAGTGGGATGGTGAATGGCAAGTTACCTATGAAACTTTCCGTGACATGGGGGCCGCTTATGCAGTTGGTTTGATATTGATTTATCTACTGGTGGTTGCTCAGTTTGGCTCATATTTAACCCCATTGATTATCATGGCGCCTATTCCGCTCACCATCATTGGGGTCATGCCAGGCCATGCGTTGCTGGGCGCACAATACACGGCCACGTCTATGATAGGCATGATAGCGTTGGCGGGGATTATTGTACGGAACTCGATTTTACTGGTTGATTTCATCAACCTAGAAGTTGCCACAGGCAAACCGTTTAAGGAAGCGGTCATCAACTCTGCCATTACCCGTGCGCAACCTATCGTGCTGACGGCATTATCTGCCATGTTGGGCGCTTTCTTTATTTTGGATGACCCAATATTTAACGGCTTAGCGATTTCACTAATATTCGGCATTTTTGTTTCAACCTTGCTAACGTTGATTGTGATACCACTGCTGTATTTTGTGGCTTATCGGCATAAATTTAACTAAAAACAATTTAATTAAAACAATTAATTTAATTAAAAACTAAAGGAGAAGTAAGTATGACTTCATGGAAACTCGTTCGTATCATTGCTGGCTTGTTGATTTTATTGTCGCTCGCACTCGGTGTGACAGAAAGCCCATTCTTTGTCAGTCAATATTGGCTGTATTTCACAGCGTTTATCGGCATCAATCTTTTCCAAAGTGGCATGACTAATTGGTGCTTAATGGAAAACATCTTACGCAAACTTGGCGTACGTGCAGGCTGCTAATGGTTTATCACATCATGTGGCCAAAAAATACCGCAAAAGCTTCTGTACTACTGCTGGCATTGATGACAAATCAAGCGCATGCTTTTGACCTTTTTGAGGCTTGGCAGGCTGCTCGCGTTCACGATCCGCAATTTGCTTCAGCGCGTGCAGGTGCCGAAGCGGGTCGCGCCAAAACTTTGCAGGCACAGGCATTAAAAAGCCCGCAAGTATCGCTTAATACAGGCATGGTAGGCGTCAATAGCGACAATAAAATCAGTAATGCACAGTTTTCAAATGCACAATTCGCAGGTGGCGGCGCAGGGACTAGTGGCACAACAGATTTTCGCACTAGAACCGATGCAGGCCTGAACCTGAACTTGAATCTTCGCGCAGAATATCCGTTGTATGATGCGGCACGTAATGGCTCGGCCATGCAACTCAACAAGCAGGCGCAAATTGCCGAAGTACAATTAACGCTGAATGAACAGCAACTAATGCAACGTGTGGCACAGGCCTATTTTGATACCTTGATGTCGGCAGATACGCTATCAACTCTTAAGTCTCAACTGGTAGCGGTTACCGAGGCGCTGGCAAGCGCTCAGGCTCGCTTTAAAGAGGGTGATGTTGCGGTGATTGATACCCATGAAACACAGGCACGCTATGATTTACTTGCTTCGCAGGTGTTTGAGGCGGAGAGCAATTTACAACTTTCTCGTGCAGCTTTGGCTGATATTACTGGCAATCTGGATGCTGCATTAGTGTCGCTACCACAAAATGCGAAATTACCAATGGCCATTAGTGGCGATTTGCAAAGCTGGCTGGCGCGCGCCAAAAGCAATCATCCATCAATACATGCACAGCAACTGCAAGAAGAAATAGCACACGCCGAAAGTGGGAAATTTCAAGCAAAATATTCCCCTGTTGTGAATCTAGTGGCACTAGCGGGTGGTGACCATTTGCAAGGCTTGGGTGCTCATGACGCGGATGTAAGCAATCGTCAAATAAGCCTTGGTGTGCAGTTGTCTATTCCACTTTATAGTGGAGGCATGCGCGAAGCCCGTTATCAAGAAGCACTGGCACTTGAGGACATGACTCGCAATCAAACTGAACTCGTACGTCAGCAGGCTACCCGTGAAGCAAGAACGGCATGGCTCGCAGTCACTACTGGTCAAGGACAAGTTAAGGCTTTAGAGCAAGCAGAGCGCTCTGCAGAAATCAAACTAGATTCCACCCGTCTAGGGCGTGAAGTAGGCGACCGCACTACACTTGATGCGCTAAATGCTGAGCAGGAGCTTTTCAACGCACGGCTTGCACTCTATCGCAGCCGTTATCAAACGCTGCTGGCACTATTAAACCTTTCGGCTGCGGCTGGCGAATTAAGTGAACCTCGCTTGCAAGAAATCAATCTATTACTTACTGCTAAATAAACATTACGAATGGATAGAAAAAATTGACCAATCAAAACTTTTTTAAAAGCGTTTCAATGGTGGCTGCTTCAACTGCGTTGTTGTTAGTAGGTTGCCAGCCTTCAAATATTGCTGCAATGACGCCTAATGAGGCTGCAAAAATGTTCTCTGAGCAAAAAGCAATTATTGTTGACGTGCGTGAAGACGATGAATGGAAGGCGCAGCATATTGCCGGTGCGATACATATTCCGTTGGCACAAGTTGAAAGCAGACTAGGTGAGCTCACCCAATACAAAGACAGCACGGTCATTATGCAATGCCGCAGCGGCAAGCGTTCGGCAAAGGCGGCTAGCACCCTGCAAGCGGCAGGTTTTACCAAAGTGTATAACTTAACTGGCGGCATTATTGCTTGGGATAAAGACGGGCTAACAACAAAATCTAACTTATAGGCGCGTTAAATGAACAATATTATCTTAAATACGGCTTTGTTATTAATCGCGCTAACTGTGCCAGCCTGCGCCACTAAAATCAATGATGAAGTTGCAACGGCTAAATATCTAGAGGAAAGCCGTAACACTGCGCTGGAATTTAGAAAAAAGCTAGGGGATGTGCAAAAAGCGCAGCTGGAAAGCGTGGGTGCTGAGAATGCCATTCCAGTATGCAAAGTGATTGCTCCTGCAATGGCCGCGGAATATTCCAAAAATGGGCAAATGCTCAAACGAGTATCGTTAAAAGCGCGCAATAAAACACAGGGGACGCCAGATACTTGGGAAAAAGAAGTATTGGAGAGTTTTGATAAGGCGCAACTTGCAGGCAAGCCTGTAGATGTCATGGAAGCTTCTACCGTGAGTAAAGATGCGGATGGGCGCTGGTTTCGCTATATGAAAGCGATTCCGACCCAGCCACAATGTTTGCAATGCCACGGCAAGCCCAATGAGATATCAGCGGCTATGAAAGCACTGCTGGCAAGGGAATATCCTGAAGACATGGCGACTGATTACAGTGTTGGAGAAGTGCGTGGCGCCATTTCAATTAGGCGCAAGGTGGACTAGACATTAGTTGGATGCAGCAAAAAAATAAAATTTTAATAATTGAATATTTTATCTAATATTTTCATTTAAGGGATTAGAACATGGCACATATCGTCATCATGGGCGCAGGGGTTGGTGGAATGCCTGCAGCGTACGAGCTTAAAGCAAAGGTTGGCAATAAACATCAGATTACTGTGGTGAATACGGTGGATTATTTTCAATTTGTACCTTCTAATCCATGGCTCGCAGTGGGTTGGCGCAAGCGCGATAAAATCACTTTTCCCATTCGCCCTTATTTGGAAAAAAAAGGGATCAACTTTATTGCTGAGGCTGTGACAAAAATTGATGCTGAACAAAATACGTTGCAACTTGCTAATGGTGACAACTTAAACTACGACTATCTGGTGATTGCTACTGGACCTAAACTATCCTTTGAAGAAGTGCCAGGCTCTGGGCCAAATGGTGGCCATACACATTCTATCTGTTCTGTAGATCATGCTGAGAAAACGTGGGATGCCTATCAGGAGTTTCTTAAAGACCCAGGACCTGTCATTATTGGCGCCATGCCAAGCGCCAGCTGCTTTGGTCCTGCTTATGAATTTACATTTATCATGAATACGGATTTACGTAAGAAAAAAATCCGCAATAAAGTGCCTATTACCTATATCACCAGCGAGCCTTATATTGGCCACTTGGGATTGGGTGGTGTAGGCGACTCTAAGGGGATGCTTCAGTCTGAATATCGCAACAACGATGTTAAATGGATTACCAATGCCAAGGTCACCAAAGTCGAGGCAGGTAAAATGTTTGTGTCTGAGTTTGATAAGGCTGGCAATATTGTGAAAGAGCATGAGTTGCCGTTCAAATTTTCAATGATGCTGCCTGCCTTTAAAGGAGTTGATCCGGTGGCTGCGGTGGAAGGTTTATGCAACCCAAGAGGTTTCGTATTAATTGATGAACATCAGCGTAGCAAAAAATATAACAATATTTTTGCCGCAGGCGTATGTGTCGCTATTCCGCCTGTAGAAGTTACGCCGGTACCTACTGGTGCGCCTAAAACTGGTTATATGATTGAATCGATGGTGACAGCGCTTGTACACAATATTGTGGCAGACTTAGATGGGCAAATAGCAGATGCAAAAGGCACTTGGAACGCGATTTGCCTAGCTGATATGGGTAGCACTGGCGCGGCATTTGTAGCCTTGCCTCAAATTCCACCACGCAATGTAAACTGGATTAAAAAAGGAAAGTGGGTACATTTAGCTAAGATTGCTTTCGAGAAATACTTTATATACAAAATGAAAAAAGGCAGCTCTGAGCCCATATATGAAAAGTATGTGCTTAAGGCAATGGGGATAGAAAAACTGGATTAGATTGTGCTGACAATAACGGTGGGGTTCACATATTACTTTTAAAGGTTTTTGCGAATTCGAATTTTATTATTTAAACCCTTTAATTTTTCATTAACGGCCGCAGGTGTAGAAAAGTTTCAACTTATAGCCGTCATAACGAATGCATTTGTTAAGAGCTTAATTTATACTGCAAAATCTATCGAACTAGCAGTAATTTATATAGATTATAAACATGACCCCACAGATACCTGCGCCTCAAAACCCCCATCAAAACCACCTGCTTGATGCTCTATTAACAGTGGATTACGACAGGTTATTTCCACAGCTTGAGTTAGTTGAAATGCCGCTAGGTGAAGTGTTGTATGAGTCTGGCGGAAAACTAAAACATGTTTATTTTCCGACAACTGCGATTGTCTCTTTACTGTATGTGCTAGAGAATGGTTCTTCTGCAGAAATCGCAATCGTTGGTAACGAAGGCATTCTGGGTATCTCAATTTTCATGGGTGGGGACACCACGCCTAGCAGAGCGATTGTTCAAAGCGCTGGGTATGGCTACCGCATGAAAGCCCAGCTTTTAAAAAATGAATTTAATCTTGCGGGCCCAGTCATGCGATTACTCTTGCGTTACACTCAGGCACTAATTACGCAAATGTCACAAACTGCTGTTTGCAATCGGCACCACACAGTAGAGCAACAACTTTGCCGTTGGTTATTACTAAGTCTAGATAGACTTTCAACAAATCAGTTAAATATGACGCAAGAACTAATTGCCAATATGTTGGGGGTTCGGCGCGAAGGCGTCACTGAAGCTGCTGGTAGATTACAACATGATGGTTTAATTGAATACACCAGAGGCCGTATTGTAGTTCTGGATAGGTCTGCAATTGAGCGGCGCGTTTGTGAGTGCTATCAAGTAGTAAAAACCGAGTTTGATCGGCTTCTTCCCTCTATCCATGCTATTGCTAAGTAATTTGGATGCTCCTGCCTATCAAGCATTTTGAAACAACTTAATTTGCATCCAAATCACCCGCAACTTCATCTGTAACAAACAAAATTCCAAATAACATTAAGCATCTTTTGAGTCACTATTACAGCAACTCATCTCTTTTTGTGTTGCTTGCCAATCTGAAATTTGCTTTTCTACCTCTTCTTTTGTTTTACCGTAGACTTCTTGAATCTTACCAGCCAATTCACCACGTTTACCAGCAATCACATCCAGTTGATCATCCGTAAGATTACCCCACTGCTGTTTTACATTACCTTTTAATTGTTTCCAATTACCTTCTATTTGATTCCAATTCATGACGACTCCTTTAAATACATGACCCAACTATTAATATTAAACACGATGCATTTTACTTGCCGATTGTTTGGCTACCAGCACCAACATCAGAATAATAACTTTAAGTTAAGGCCACTTCCGTCTGCTAACGCACATAGCCTAAGCTAATTAATTCTATCAGCTTAAGTTCGCTAACGAACGGACGCTAGATATAATCACTTTATAATTAAAATCTTTTTCTGATTTTTCAATTCATTAACGAGCAATTACTTATCAGCGTCCCCACAAATGATTTCTGAAAATCTTCTTCTTGCAATACTCCCGCAAGCTGAGTATTTTCGCATGCAACTTAAGTGTGAAACCGTTGAATTGCACGTGAACGAAATTATTAATAGTACTGAAGATAAAATTCAATATATTTATTTTCCTACCAACGCGATTATTTCGTTAATGAAGCAGATTGATTTCAACAAAAACATAGAGGTTGGGATGATTGGAAATGAAGGCATGCTAAATAGTACGCTTTTACTGGGCGCTGAAAGTACAGCTTTTACATCAGTCGTTCAAAAGTCTGGGGGTGCACTACGCATTTCGACCAAAGATTTTATACTTGAGCTAAAGCAAAGCGTAATACTTCAGTGGCTATTTAAACACTATATCAAGGTGTTATTTAACCAATTAGTGCAAAATGCCGCTTGCATCCGATTTCACGTTGTTGAAGCACGTTTGGCACGCCTGCTTTTAATGATTCGAGACCGATCGCAATCTCCGGGCTTTCATATTACACAACAGTCTCTTGCGCAATTGCTGGGCGTACGCCGCGTTGGTGTGACTAAAGCGGCTAGCATGTTGCAACATAAAAAATTCATTTGCTACAATCGGGGTGATATTGTCATTCTAAATGATGCTGGTTTATCGTCTGCCAGTTGTAGCTGCTATCAAACAGATATCGATATTTACAATCGTATTTTGCATCACGAAAATGATTCAGCCCCTGAGTAACCACAGATGCTGAATCATACTTACTTTATTTGAAAATAGTTTTTTTACATGGCTTTTTAACGCCGACCAATCAGCAATCCAATCACCACACCTAAGCTGGCTGCTAACCCTAGGGAACGCCATGGATTGTCATGAACATAGGCATCTGCTGCTTGTGTTGCCACTTTAGTTTTTGCTATCGCTTCAACTTGAATGCTTTCTAATTTGCGTTTTGCACTACTCAGAGAGTCTTCTACTTTAGCTCGCACTTCAGCGACTTTTTCACCTCCTGTATGGGCAGTTGCATTCAAAAGCGCCTCTGTATCTGTCGCGGCTGTTTTCAATTCATCAATAAGTGTTTTCTGATTAAACTGATTTAAAAAACTCTGCATATATTTCTCCAAAAAATTAGCTCTGTACTGCGTAAGCAGAATATCAAACACTTCTTACGCTGTAACTGCGCTTACTAAAGCCTTCGCCCTTGAATCACACGTACCAAAATCATGACAATGGCTATAACCAGTAAAATATGTATAAATCCGCCCAATGTATACGAAGAAACCAAGCCTAGCAGCCAAAGAATAATTAATATCACTGCAATTGTTCCAAGCATATTCTTCTCCTTAATAATTTAAGTTATTTCATTATTTACTTTTAAGCCGCATATCGTTTTTAACAGAGGTTACGCCTTTAACACCTCGAGCGACTTCTGCTGCCTTGGCGATGTCGGCTTCTGAATTCACAAAACCGCTCAGTTGCACTACGCCTTTAAATGTTTCGACATTGATCTCAGCGGATTTTAAACTTTCTTCATTTAGAACTGCAGCTTTTACTTTGGTGGTAATAACAGTATCGTCAATGTATTCACCAGTACCTGCGTTTTTTTCTGTTGAAGCACAACCTAATAAGGTCATGAATGTAATTACAAGAATAATGTTGGTTATGTATTTAAGTTGTTTCATATTGGTATCTCCATAAAATTTTAAAGAATCTTTTAACTAAACTTGTGTTATCTCACTATTTGATACACAAGCTTGTCAAACGGTCACTGATCTAAAGTACATCTGCCTCAGAACCTCAATCAAGCTGACCAATTCATCGTCCTCCAAAAATGTTTCTATCTCTGTGCGATAACGCACATTGCTAGAAATGAGTATTGAGTGAAGTAATCTAGAATACTAAAAAATTACGTGGCTTCAGTACTTTTTAAAGTAACAGCTTTTTTTACTGAGCCATTTGCTGACGTATAAATTCACTGCGCTTCATGTCAATATACTCACTCTTTTCAACCTCATGCAATTGAAGCGCATACTGTTCGCTGCTGCTATACCAATGTTGTAAACTATACTCAAACTGTTGTTCACTGGAATACGCCAAAGAAGCTAAATATGCATCGATAGCTAAGTAGTAACGCATGGTATTGCGCTCGACCAAACCGCGAATACCTTTAATTTTATTGGTACTGCCTTCGCCCAATTTTTCATCGTTGGTAAAACCAACTTTATTACGGCCGATTGTCGCCAAGTATGTTTGCATTGCAAGACGGCCAGTGACGCCAAACGAATAAGCATAGGTAAAATGCAAAAAGGTTTGACCATCTTTTAACGGAGTTGCCTCAATTAAAATACGATAATCATAAGTCCCTAATGGGCCATTTTTTGAATCCAGCTCAGATGAAAAGTAATTTGGTATTGAAAGGGTTTCTTTGTAATTAAATACAATACGGTAGGTTTGATTGAGTGGTTGCTTGGTTTTTTTACCCATATTAAGCAACATCACATTGCCATCTTGGTTATTTTTCATGTGGCAATATTTAACATTGATATTCAAAATCAGCGCATTACACCAATGTGCAGGGTCATTAAATGCTACGTTGAAAGTGGCAAATGGATAATCTACAACTGCGTAAATCTCGCCCTTTAAGCTACTCTCAGCCTCTTCAGAATGAAGATAAAGTGGCCGTTTAAAAGAATTTTTAAGTAATTCTTGGTTCAACTCTGCATACTTGGCTTTTAATGCTTTAGCCTTTAACGTAGTTTCGGCAATCGCAGAGTTAGATAAGTCTTGTTCAGCAGCCAACATCTTGGATTGAAATAATATCCCGCACAAAATGATGGTGACTATTGATACATATCTCAGTGTGGCTGTAATAGGCTTTGTATAACATTTTAAATGCTTTAAATGCATCATAATAAGCGCGCCCATAGCCGTGCGGCGCGCTCTTTGATGCGGCTAACAACAGAGCGCTGCCTCCACGCATCCAAGGTAATCGATTTAGACAATTGCAGGTCTTGGTTAAACATGGCCTGCATTTGATCTCCAAACACTTGCCCTAACACAACAGCGTTGATTTCTTGATTATTTGTAAAGCTACGCCAATCAAGGTTGGTCGATCCTACGGTAGACCACACACCATCAATAAGCGCTGTTTTGGCATGTAACAGTGCGCCTTGCCGTTCATAGATTTGCACATTGGCGCTGAGCAACTCATCATAATAGGAACGTGAGGCGTAAAACACCATGGCCGAATCCGTTTTTTCAGGTAAAAGTAATTTAACCTCAACACCTCGCTCAACGGCTTCTTTAAGCGCAGATAGTAATTTTTCATCCGGCACAAAGTAAGCGTTAGTCAATAACACCTGTGTTTCAGCACTGTTGATGGCAGATAGTAAAGTGACATAAATCTGACTGTAAGGCTCTTCAGGCGTGCTACCGATAGCTCGCACGATTTCACTACCTTGGTTTTTTAATACCGGAAAGTAATTTTTAGATGTTAAGGGTTCACCTTTTTGCTGATTCCAAACATCAAGGAACATTTTTTGAAAACCAGCCACCACCGGCCCCTCCATACGCAAATGCGTATCTCGCCACCGTTGCATGCCATCGGCAGTTTTAGTCTTTTTTCTTATGCTTTTACCAAACGACCCGCTTGAGTAAACGCTGCTTATATTGATACCGCCAACAAAAGCAACTTGACCATCAATAATCAACAACTTGCGATGATCGCGCTGATTTACTTGCCAGCCTTTACGTGCAATTAACGGATTTACTGGATTGTATTCCAGCACGTTAATACCACTGTCTTTAAGTTTACTGAAAAACTCTTTAGGAGTACTGATAGACCCTACGCTGTCATAGAGCAAGTTGACCTGTACTCCACTTTTTTGTTTATCTATTAATAATTGTGCAAAGTGTTGGCCAATTTCATCATCTTCTATGATGTATGTTTCCATGTTGATATGATCCTTTGCACGTTCTATGGCGGCAAACATTGCGTCATAAGTAGCGGGGCCATCGATTAGCAACTCCACTTTATTTCCTGCGACTAATTGATTGTCAGTAATCTCACCCATCAGTGCCAAATGCTTGTCAAAGATACTGGTCTCATTACCGTTTTTCTTAAGTCGCGCTAAAATCAACTTACTTTGTTTGACTGTCAGCGGGCCGTGCACACCGTCTAATTGAACTGTAGTCGAAGAATGCATTGCCATGTCAGGCACTATTGTGGGGATTGACGTGCAGCCAAGAAATGCTGTTAGACTTACCGCTAGTGTAAACTTAGCAAGACTGGAGCACTTAAATTTATTCATATTTATCTGCTTTCACCTAAAGGGACCAAACAATACAACTTACTTTAGTTTAAAGATGATTTTTTTAGCTGTCTGTATGCTAGCGCACCTTTATCAGCGACAAAAGATGCTTTTTTTGTTACTTAAATTTGAAGGGGGGGGTAGACCAAGTGCAAGAGTTATGTCGGTTGCGACCCAATTACACTTAATTAACTTCACGATACCTACTTAAACATCAAAGTCTTCCAGCACTTAAAACGGGTATCACCATAAAATGCAATCCTGGAAAACTCAACTTAAGGGATTGCAATAATAATGATGCCAAACTTTGATCAATCTCTATCAAAAACTGAATTCGACGTTGTCGACCGGTGACTTGCTCAAAAAGCGACATTGAAGACACCCGTTGCCCGTGCCCATAGCTTTCTGTTGTACTAAACCAAGAAATACTTTCATTTTCAAGCAACCAATCTACAAGGCCCTCCTCCAGTGCAGGTGTTGCAAATAACATCACTAGGCATGAGTTCTGCTCAGATGGGTTATCACTATCATTATGTTTTATTTCAGCTTCACTCATTTTATCTGTAACCTTTATTTGGTATCTACACCAAATTTTTGATATAAAATTGGCAGTAGTATTAGTGTTAAGCTGGTTGCACTGATTAAGCCACCAATGACAACAATAGCTAATGGGCGTTGAATTTCAGAGCCTGGGCCCGTAGCAAATAGCAAAGGAATTAATCCAAAAGCCGCAATATTCGCGGTCATCAATACTGGACGTAGCCTGCGTTTGGCCCCTTCCACTACCACCTCGCCAAGTGCCATACCATGCGCTAGCAATTGGTTAAAATACGAAACCATCACCACGCCATTCAACACCGCTATCCCAAGAAGCGCAATAAAACCGACCGATGCAGGGACAGATAAATACTCGCCCGAAAACCATAACGCAAAAATACCGCCAACCATCGCAAAGGGGATGTTTGAAAGAATGAGTAAAGATTGCCTAATTGAACGAAATGTCGCGAAAAGTAGCAAAAATATCAACCCCAGCGCAACCGGAACCACAACTGCCAACCTTGCGGCAGCTCGTTGCTGATTTTCAAACTGACCACCCCACTGCATAGAGTAAGCTTCAGGCAGTTTAATTTGTTGCTGGACCTTATTTTTAGCCTCCTCGACAAACCCAACTAAATCTCGCCCTCGAACATTCGCCACCACAACGACCATGCGCGCACCTTTTTCACGGTCTACTTTAACCGGCCCTTCTATACGCTCTAATTTAGCTACAGTAGTAATGGGTACATTATTGCCATTGGGTAAAGTCAGCATTAAATTTGCAAACTCAGCAGGGGACGCACGTAGCGATTCTGACCCTCTCAATACAATCGGTGTGCGCCTTAAACCTTCTTGCACAATTCCAATTTGGCGGCCCTCAAGTTGCGTTCGTAATGCACTCTCAACTTCTGAAACATTAAACCCCAAACGGCCAGCAGCAAATCGGTCTATCGTCACTTGCATGTACTGTACGCCGCTATTTTGTGGCGTATATACATCTTGTGAACCAGGAATTTCCTTAAGGATTTTGACAGTTTGCTGTGCCATTTCATCAAGCTTCACTAAGTCGTTACCAAAAATCTTAATCGCCAAATCGCCTCGTACACCCAAAATCATTTCATTGACACGCATTTCAATGGGTTGCGTAAACGCATAGCTGATACCTGGCATATCATCTAACACCTTACGTATCTCATCGGTTAACGCCTCTTTGTCGCGCATGCGCCATTCATTTTTTGGCTTAAGCACAAGAAAACTGTCCGTTTGATTCAACCCCATCGGATCTAAGCCTAGTTCATCAGAGCCAACACGGGCTACCACACCTTTGACTTCTGGTACTTTTTCCATGAGTTTGCGCTGTACCGCTAAATCTAACTCCAGACTTTTTTCTAAATTAATAGAGGGTAACTTTTCAATCTGCATCAAGATGTCGCCTTCATCCATCACCGGCATAAAGGTTTTACCAATCTGTAAATACACGATTACAGTAACAGCCAATGTAGCGACAACAATCGCTGAAATAACGCGCGTATTGGCTAATGACCAACGTAATACCGGTTCATACAACTTAATGGCCTGCCGTACAACCCAAGGCTCTTCATGACTAACCTTTTTCAATAAAAAAGATGCCAGCACCGGAATAACCGTTAAAGACAGCACTAGCGAACCTGCCAGCGCAAAGACAACCGCGAGTGCTACAGGGCTAAATAGCTTGCCTTCTAAGCCTTGCAATGTAAGTAGCGGTAAAAATACTGTGATAATAATGAGTATGCCGGATGTCACTGGAATACTCACCTCTCTGACAGCCCGATAAATCAAGTGTAATCGAGGTAACTTTCCATTTTGACCGTGCGCAAGATGCGAGACAATATTTTCAACAACAACAACCGCTCCATCTACCAGCATACCAATGGCGATAGACAATCCACCCAAACTCATTAAGTTGGCTGACATGCCAAACTGCGCCATTAAAATAAATGTCACAAGCGCTGCCAATGGTAGCGCGAGCGCCACCGTCACGGCCGCCCTAAAATTACCTAAAAACAATACAAGCAACACCAGCACTAAAATGGTCGCTTCCAACAATGCCCGCGTGACTGTGTTGACCGCGCGCTCAACTAAATTACCGCGGTCGTAAAATACATCAACACTGACGCCTTTTGGTAAGATTGGCTGAATTTCATCAAGCTTGGCGCGTACGTTTTTAACTACTTGTTGAGCGTTTGCTCCTCTTAAGCCTAAAACCAAGCCCTCAACAGCCTCGCTTTTGCCGTTTTTAGTCACAGCGCCATAGCGTGTAAGCGCACCCATCTTAACTTCTGCAACATCGCTTATACGCACCGGCATGCCTTGGCTCGCGCGTACAATTGTGTTTTGAATATCATCAATCGTTTGAAATTTACCCTCAGCGCGCACCAGCAAAGATTCTTCGCCATCACTCAAGCGCCCTGCGCCATCATTACGATTATTAAGTTCCAAGGTACTTTGCAAATCAGCTAAAGTAATTCCGCGCGCATAAAGCTTGGCATTATTCGGCACCACTTCAAAAGTACGAACAGCGCCACCGAGCGCATTCACATCTGCTACGCCATTAACTGTTCGAAGTGCTGGACGAATGACCCAATCAAGCAGGCCTCGGCGCTGCTCTATTGTTAAATCATCCCCTTCTACAGTAAACATAAACATTTCACCTAGCGGCGTTGTCATTGGCGCTATTCCGCCATTAATATCTGTGGGCAAATTGCTCCAAATCGCGCTTAAACGCTCTGCTACCTGCTGCCGTGCCCAGTAAATATCCGTACCATCGGCAAAGTCTACCGTAATGTCTGTTAAGGCATATTTAGCAACTGAGCGCAGCATGGTTTGCTTTGGAATGCCCAGCATTTCAACTTCAATAGGTGCTGTTATGCGCGACTCCACTTCCTCTGGCGTCATGCCCGGCGCTTTAATAATAATCTTAACCTGTGTTGTAGAAACATCAGGAAACGCATCTATCGGTAACTCTTTAAAAGCATAACTACCTGCGGCAATGAGCAACACAGTACACAGCATGACTAACAAACGTTGAGTTAGTGAAAATTGAATAAGTTTATTAAGCATGAATAACCCAAAATATTGAAATAGCTGTTTAGTCTATTGAGTGGTGGTGCTATACCAAGCAGATTTAATTGCAACAGTACCGCTAATGGCAACGCTTTCTTTGCCAGTAAAATCTCCGTTAATCACAGCCTGTGTGGATTGTTCGCTGGAAACAACCACCTGTTTTGGAACAAAACCTTTTGTATTCTGAACAAAAACATAGCTTTTATTTCCATTTCTAATAACAGCAGATTTTGGAACTGCAAATTGACGCGTGGTGCTTTCACTTACCAATTCAGCTTCAACAAATTGGCCAGGAAAAAGCTTTTCAGTTCCTACGGTCACTTCTGCGCGCAAGTGCACGGTTTGGTCGTTCCGATTCAGATTTCGAATAATCGTGGTGATTTTTCCTGAAGCTTGATACTTCGGAATGTTGACCATCATGCCCTCTTTTGCAAAATGCATCATCTCTATCGGCGCATGAATTTCAAGCCACAATGGCTTTAATTTTGCAATACGATAAATTGGCATGCTCGCATCTACACGTTGCCCGGTAGACCCCAATTGTTCAATCACAACACCATCTATGGGGGATGTCAGGGTAAATCCGCTCGCTAATTCGCCACTTTTTTCTAACTTTGCAATTGCGTTCTCACCCATACCAGCCATTTTCAGCGCCTGGCGGCGTTGCTTTAATTCAACAGACAATTCTTGATGGCTACTTTCTGTAGTCAGCAATCGACGCTGAGCAATAATGCCATCCTTATATAACTCACGGTCCCGATCTGCCATGTTTTTGCTCAGTTGGTGCTGCGTTTTGCCACGTAAATAGTCGCCCTGCAGCGCGACTAGTTCTGTGCTGCTGATATGTGCAACTACTTGGCCGCGCTTAACCGATTGGCCTGCGGCAAAGTACATTGCATCAATCAAACCGCTTTGAGGTGTACTGACGATGCGCTCTTGATTGACTGGAATAATAATTTCTCCTGGCAACTTATTGCTCACGACAGCGTTTGTAGCAACAATCGGTGAAACGGCAATGCCAAGCGTCTGCATTTGCTGTGGCGTCATTGCAATTAAACTTTCCGCATGACCCGCTGATAGCTGGCCGAGCATAAAAACAAACAAACAAACGGATTTAATTTTTATCAAGGTAAAACTCCAATAGCTTGGTTATAACGTGCGATATGCCATTGCATCTGGGTTTGACGGCTTTTCAGCGCGCGCTCTGCTTCATAGGCAGTTGCCTGAATCCGCAACAAATCAATCAGGTCTGATTCGCCAAGTGCGAAAGATTTTTTAGCCAGTTGCAAGCTTTCTTGAGAAAGTTTGTGTTGTGCTTGCAAAATATCAATCTCTTCACGAATCACTTCTAAGTTATGTTGCGCTTCATGAAAAGCACTCTCAAGTAAGCGCTGGCGTTGTTCATGTTCACTCATCGCCTGTGCTATGGCCATCTCAGCATTTGCCAGCATCGGTGCTGAACGCACTTTTGAATCTAGTGGAACGCGAATCGCTACGCCTACGCTATCGTTGTAAAGGCTATCAAAAGCGCCACGTTCATGACGTACATTCAGCATCACTTGTGGATTTTCGCGTTGCTCGATGGCGTTAAGCGCTCGCTGATAATTGGCAATTTCAATCTTGGCTGCTGATTCTGCCAACCATGGATGGCTATCATCAATCATTTCTTTTGAAGTTAGCTGCTCTTCAAATGTGTTAGGAAGCTCTTTTAACCCTGTGAGTATCCAGTAACGATGCTCTGCATGTTTTACTTCAGCTTTTGCCTTAATTAAGGCGGTCTTGGCAGCCAAAGTACCATTCTGCGCCAGCATGACATCGGTCTTGGCAAGCTCGCCCGCTTTCCAGCGTTTTTCTACATCTGTGAGCAAAGCCTGTGCTGCCAGATAGCGCGACTCCTGTAATTCTGCCTCATTTGTCGCCATGCCAAGATTCCATAGCGCATCTCTCACCTGCCCTGCAATATCTAACGACAAGTTGGCACTGGTCTTATCCAACTCAGTTTTTGCACCTTCTGCTAAGGACGCACGCGTTGATTTTTGGCCAGGTAGCCAAAGTGGTAAATCAAGACCCACTTCCCACTGATTTAAATTGCGATTGCTTCCAACAACATCATTTTGATGCCCTACCGTAACCGCAGGCGCGCCAGGTAAAAAACTGTTTGCTTGTATATTTTTTGCATTAACTAAACCTTTACCTGCCTGAATTTCAGCCTGTTTAGGGCTTCGCAAAATTGATAGGCGAACAACTTCAGTAAGCGTTAGCTGGTGATTTCGTTCTAACTGAATGAGTTCTTCAGCATGACTTACGAATGGAGTGGACATCGCAACACAAGTTGCGAGCAATAATATAAAACGCATTATGAGATAGCCAAAAATTCAAAATGATCAGTTTCAGACTGACAAGCACCACTACCAGAAGTGCCTCTATATTTAAACGCACAATTCAATGTTTCACCTTGTTCTGTTTGAAGCACAGTATTCGCTTGGCGCAGATAACTTCCTAATCCTTTTTGGTAATTTTTATATCTTAAGCTCTGAGCACCATACGCTTTCGAGATTTCACGGCTTACATCCACCTTAGTGGCAACCCATGTCCCGTTATAAACCTTACCATCACGTTCCAATCTGATTTTTCCAGCATTGTCGCCATCTGACGTGATGATGGCCCGGCCGAGCGTCTGATGGCCATCCAGCGATTGTAAGTTTGTCTCGTGTACACATGCCAAAAGTGAACAAGATAAAGCAGTTACTAATAATTTACGCATACATCACCCCTTGTTTTGAATAATTTTGTGAATTATCTCTTTTTAACCTTAAGGAAATCTTAACGTTATTTTCTTATTTGGACATTATTTGCTAACTGTAAAGTTTCATCAAACAAAAAAATTCACCAATGAACTATTCACCTCTAGCACTCTCAAAGCGAGAGTGCTAATATATGCATGCCTGTTTAATTGGCTATAGGAGGAAAAAAACTGAATGAGTAACGCATTAACATTACCGGCATTAACCGCAATTGATAGCGTAGAACATTATGCGCGGGCAATTAAGGCATATCCAATTCTGTCAGCAGAGGAAGAGTATGCGCTTGCTGTTAAGTTTAAAAAGGAAAATGATTTAGAAGCTGCTCGCCAGCTTGTTGTATCGCACCTGCGTTTGGTCGCGAGTATTGCGCGTGGCTACATTGGCTACGGTTTACCGCAAGCTGACCTCATTCAAGAAGGCAACATTGGCCTGATGAAAGCGGTAAAACGTTTTGACCCAGACCGCGGTGTTCGCTTGGTTTCGTTTGCCATGCATTGGATTAAAGCAGAAATGCACGAATACATCGTGCGTAACTGGCGCTTGGTTAAAATTGCCACCACCAAGGCACAACGTAAATTATTCTTTAATTTACGTAGCATGCGCACAGGCTTAAATACGCTACAGCCGAAAGAAGTCGCGCACATTGCCAAAACGTTAAACGTTAAGCCTGAAGAAGTGCTTGAGATGGAAGCACGTTTAAATGGCCATGAAATTTCCCTTGAGGCTGACCATGACGATGACAGCGATGAGCATTACAGCCCCATCGCTTATTTACAAGATGAAAGCCTAGAGCCTTCTGATGCATTACAGGCAAAACAAGCAGAAATTGCTGAAACCACTGGTTTAGCGCAAGCCCTGCAAAGTTTGGATGCGCGTAGCCGCCGTGTGGTTGAAGCGCGCTGGTTACAAGATGCTGGTGGTCAAACCCTGCATGAATTGGCTGATGAGTTTGGTGTGTCGGCGGAACGTATTCGCCAAATTGAGCAAAAAGCCATGCAAAAAATGAAAACCTTGATGCTGGCAAGCCAATAATCAAATCCATTATCTGCACTCTAAAAATCATAAAGGCTGCAATTGCAGCCTTTATTTTTTGCATTTAATGCTTATCCAAAATCAAGTTAAAACTTGCTTAAATTAACCCCAACCTTTTTGATGCCTCTGCGAGCCTTTATTTACAAGGCTCGCAGGGCAGTATTTTTTTCTCGGCAATATTTAGCTTAAAATTTGTGTGATTTCTGAGCTAAAATAACCCTATCATTTCGGATTTAAGCCGCTACCGCTTCCTCAACTTCGGCCTCAAATGCCAGCGCGTTTTTCATGTGCATGCGCAACACTTGCAAATCATCCAACTGCGCTTGAATACTTTTTTCAATCGTTTCTAATTCTAAAATACGGTCTTCTAAAGTATCCGTCGCTTTGTAGATACGTTTAATACTTTCTAAGCGGCGACGCAATTGCAATTGGTGCTCGCGCACTTGCGATTCCATGGGCGCAATGACGGCTTTTAACCAATTTTCAATGTCGCGGTTGGCCACTTCAAACACATGAATCACACGACTTGCCAGCGTTTCAAAGAATTTGCTGGTAAGTGTCATTTTTTCATTGGCAATCATATTAAAGGTGGTATTGAATTGCTCTTTGTAAGCACGTTCTAATTTTGCCAATTCTTTTTGATAGCGCAAGGTTGAAAATGCCGGTGGCTCCGTTTTACGCAGACCGTGATCTTTCGAAAACTTATCGTACATCACGTCCATCATTTTTTTGATTTCTTCAATTTGCGCATCTGATGAAATCAAGCGCGTTCTCAATTCACTGAAGAAATTATCCATTGAGCCACGAATGGTTTTGGTAAAGTTTGCTGCCACCATGGTTTCACGCGTGGTGTGCACGTGTGTTTTGAGCGCTTCCATGCCGAGCAAGGTGAATAAGCGGTTGGTATGTTGCGAGAAAATACTGCGTAGTGCCTGAAAGCGTTGTAGCCCTTTTTCAAAGTTTTCTTTGTCGACTTTCACTTTGTTCATCATGTGTTCAACGACATCTTCATTTTTGCCGCGTAAGCCACGTAATTCATTCAACTGCTCAACAATGCCAGATAAACGCGCATCAACAATCATGTTTGAATTTGAAATTAAGTCTTCAACTTCATTTTGCGTATTGTCACGCACAATTTCTTTTTTGGACGGAATCAACTCGTCTGATAAGGCTTTTTCTAACTCAAGAATACGGCTCTTTTCAAGCAATGCCGCATCATTGTGAATTTTAGCAAGCAAGCCGCGTTGCGCAGAAACAGGGAATATTTGCGTAGTTTCTAAGCCCAGCAATTCAGCACTGGTTTTAATCTGCTTGGTAAGTTCGGTCTGAATGTCTTTTTCGTTCTTTAATTCATCCCAAAGACCATCAATTTTATTAAGTACCGCTAAACGGCCTTTTTGTTTCCAGCGCGTGCCGCTGATATATTGGCGCCACACATCAATTTCAGATTTTGTCACGCCTGTATCGGCACCCAAAATAAATAATACCGCATGCGCATTGGGCAACATGTTAAGCGTTAATTCTGGTTCGGTACCGATTGCGTTTAAACCCGGTGTATCTAATATTACCAAGCCTTGCTCAAGCAACGGGTGTGGAAAATTGATAATCGCATAACGCCAGCATGGCACGTCAATGGTGCCATCTTTATTGATATTAAGTGCGTCATCCGCGCTGTTTGGATCAAACAGGCCGTATTTTTCCGCTTCTTCTAGCGTAACCGCTTTAGTATTGCTCACCTCTTTAAATGCGGTGACCATGCTATCGTTATTTTCCACATCAAACTTAGCCACCACCCATTCATCTGGGTAGCGTTTATATTCTGTGGTTGTAGCATCTGACAACCTTGTTTCAATCGGCAACATCATGATTGAGGTCGGTTTAGACTTGTCGTACAGCAGCTCAGTTGGGCACATCGTCGTACGCCCGGCGCTTGAAGGTAATAGCCGCTTGCCATAGCCTGCAAAGAAAATGGCGTTAATCAGCTCAGACTTACCGCGTGAGAATTCAGCCACAAATGCAACATTAAGCTTATCTTCACGCAATCTTTCCAGCAATTGCGCAATGCGTTGGTCGCATTGTGAGTCGTTGAGCTCCTGCTCATTAAGCCAGCTTCGATAATCACAAATAGTATCAACAAGGGCTTTACGCCACTCTGAATATACCGCAAATTGATGTGCTAACTTATTTTCTGACATAACAATCCTTAAAACTTTTACACTTAATATAACTTTATCATGGTTTATTGAATAATCAAATAAATCAATCAATTATTGCCGACTTCTAAAATAAAATTCAGATAAGCGGTTGTATTTAATCTATGAGCGGTCAAACATGACCAAAAGTGAGTCATTATCGACACAGAATCAAGGTTTTTGTATGGCGCCAAACTTGCAAACTTATGGAAGCTAGCCCGCACATTCTGTTATCATTTCTACTTTAAATTGCACGGTTTTACATGTGAAATAATGAGCGGTCTTACACAACATTCCCCACGCCCCATCGACATTCGCCTGCATCAGGCGTCTCGATTACTAGAGATTAAATTCGACAACCATACAGAATGCCAATTGTCTTGCGAATTTTTGCGCGTCTATTCCCCCTCTGCCGAAGTGCGCGGCCATGGCCACGGCCAAGAAGTGCTACAAACGGGTAAAGAAGAGGTCAATATTACCAACATCGAACCTGTGGGTAATTATGCGGTCAAGCTTACATTCTCTGATGGCCATAATACTGGCTTGTACTCTTGGGATTATTTGTACGAGTTAGCCCAAAATTACGAAGCCCTTTGGTTGGAATATTTAGGTAAGTTAAGTGTGGCAGGCATTCAACGTCAAAGCACTTAAAAAAATATGGAATATTTGAAATGACGACAGAACACGACAGCAATCAACAGACTCACTTTGGCTTTAAGACGGTGCATGAAGCCGAAAAAGCCCAAAAAGTCGGCGAAGTTTTTCATTCAGTGGCGAGTAAATATGACCTCATGAATGACGTGATGTCGGCAGGCTTACATCGCAGTTGGAAACGCTTTGCGGTAGAAGTCAGCGGCGTGAAAACAGGCGATAAAGTATTGGATATCGCGGGCGGAAGCGGAGATTTATCTAAGCTATTCGCAAAAAAAGTGGGCGTTGGTTTACCTCAAAACGCGGGGCAAGTCATTCTCACCGATATCAACGCCTCAATGTTGGGTGTTGGCCGTGACCGCATGCTGGATGCAGGGTTGAATGTGCCGGCACTGCAATGTGATGCTGAAAAACTGCCTTTTCCTGACCAGTATTTTGATTGTGTGATTGTTGCCTTTGGTTTGCGTAATATGACGCATAAAGAAGTGGCCTTAGCCGAAATGCAGCGCGTACTTAAAGTGGGTGGCCGGCTATTAGTGCTTGAATTCTCAAAAGTGTGGCAGCCCTTGAGCAAAATCTATGATGCATATTCATTCAAGTTATTGCCGCTCATGGGCAAAATTTTTGCCAAAGATGCCGAGAGTTATCAGTACCTTGCTGAGTCGATTCGCATGCACCCCGACCAAGAAACTTTAAAACAAATGATGACTGACGTAGGGTTTTTTAAAGTGGATTACTACAATCTTGCAGCAGGCGTCGTAGCGCTGCACAAAGGCTATAAAACCTGATGCTGAAACAACTTTCCACGCGTTTATTGCAGCACCTCATTGCACAAAATAGTTGGGCGAATGCGCTGTTGCACCCCTATGCTGGGCAATCCGTGCGCATCAATATTGGCTTAATCTCGCCAACGGTAGTTATTTTAGAAGATGGCAGTTTAGCCATGGCGGGCGACACCAACACACCCGAGGCAACAGTGACCATTCCGCCTAGCTTGTTACTGCGCCTGCTTGCCAAAGATGAAACAGCAAAAAACCAAATCCAAATCACTGGCGACACCCATTTAGCCACCGAACTTGCTAAAGTGTTTGCCCATATGCGCTGGGATTATGAAGACGATTTAAGCAAGGTAGTGGGTGATATTCCAGCCTATAAAATCGCAGATTTTGGCCGCAGTGCAGTGGGTTCAATTAAAGACACCAGCACTAACCTTGCTGAAATGCTGAGCGAATATTGGCAGGAAGAAATGCCAGTCATTGCCAAAATACGCCATGTGGCGCAGTTTAATAGCGAAGTTGACACATTACGCGCCGATGTTGCGCGCTTTGAAAAAAAATTACGCAAACTAGAAAAAACGCTAGCCAACCCCGCCAACGATCAACCCGAAACTCAACACTCTTAATTACATGATGCGCATTTTTCGGCTGTTCTATATTATTTTTATTGCCTTACGCTTTAGTCTGGATGACCTGGTACTTAGCCACACCAAGCTCAAACCGCTACAAAACGTGATTCGTATTTTATTATTTTGGCGCAATACAAAAAAACCACGTGGTGAGCGCTTACGCCTAGCGCTGGAAGCACTGGGGCCAATTTTTGTAAAGTTTGGGCAAATGCTCTCAACCCGTCGCGACTTATTACCGCTCGACATCGCCGACGAACTCGCAAAACTGCAAGACCAAGTGCCGCCCGTTGCATTTACCGAAATTGAAGCCGTCATACATGAAGCGTTTGGTTTGCCGCTGAATCAGGTGTTTTCTGAGTTTGAGACCACCGCTATTGCCAGCGCATCTGTGGCGCAAGTGCATTTTGCGCATTTAATGGACGGCACACCGGTGGCGGTTAAAGTGTTGCGGCCAGGCATTGCTAAGACCATTCAACATGATTTAGAACTACTCGATACAGGCGCTTGGTTGCTGCAAGCCTTATCCACCGAGGGCAAACGCTTAAAGCCACGTGAAATTGTGGCTGAATTTGCCGAGCATACCCACAGCGAACTCGATTTAACCTTAGAGGCTGCCAATTGCACGCGGCTCGCGGCTAATTTTACTGATAAAAAATTACTGATTCCTGTCGTACATTGGGATTGGTGCCGCCAACAGGTGATGGTGATGCAGCGCATGGTGGGCACGCCGATTAGTAAAATTGAAGAACTGCGCGCCAAAGGGATTGATATTGCAAAACTCGCGCATGATGGTGTAGAAATATTTTTCACCCAAGTGTTTCGCGATGGTTTTTTTCATGCCGACATGCATCCTGGCAACATTCAGGTAGCAACAGACGGCGAATATAAAGGCCGCTACATCGCGCTTGATTTTGGCATTATGGGCACGCTCTCCGATAACGATAAATATTACCTTGCGCGTAATTTCTTGGCATTTTTTAACCGCGATTACCGCGATGTGGCCGTCGCGCATATTGAATCTGGCTGGGTACCAAAAGACACCAACGTAGAAGCCTTAGAAACCGCGGTGCGCGCCATTTGCGAACCAATTTTCAACAAGCCGCTAAAAGACATATCTTTTGGTCGCACGTTATTAAGCTTATTTCAAATGTCGCGCAAATTTGGCGTGGTGATTCAGCCACAGCTAGTAATGCTGCAAAAAACTTTGCTGAATATTGAAGGACTAGGCCGCGATTTAGACCCCAATATTGACCTGTGGCAGACCGCCAAACCTTTTCTAAAACGCTGGATGAGCGAACAAATTGGCTGGCGTAGCGTTGCAAATACCGTCAAAAAAGAACTGCCATTTATTGTCAAAAATCTACCGCAAATGCCGCGCTTGGTGCATCAATTTTTGCAACAACAAACGCATGCAGAGCAAGAAGCGCCTATGCGAGCGGCCTTGGATGCCCTAATTAAAGTACAAGAAAAACAAGCGCGCTGGCAAAAGCGGCTGACTTTTGCGCTCCTGATTTTAATCGCGTTGCAAATTGCCTCTTTTGTACTGCATTAACCGCGTATTTTCGCCAAATTTTTTACAGTAAACTTCTATTTAAACATCGCAAATTTATCGTAAAAATGCCTGACATTAACTACAACCCTTTTAACCTTCCCTGCAGGCCTTATAAATAAAGGCTCACAGGGCGGCGATTTTTTCTCGAGCGCTGTTTGCCATGGTGTTAACAAGTTATAATGCAGTTAGTTCGTGCATTTATTTTTAGTTTTTCAGCCCAATTTACTTGTGCACTTGAAAGATGATTCGATGATACAAAAAGAAGAATAATTCAATTCGCGCTGCTCAGTGCCAACATGTTTATGCTAAACGCACACGCAACTGAAATTTTAGTCCCTGCGTACTTTTATCCCTCGAGCGACCCAAATTTAAGTTTTTGGGATGAAATGACGGCTGCAGCCAGCCAAGGTGTTGGCATTACTGCCATTATGAACCCCAATAGCGGGCCGAGTACTGCGGAAAATAGCGACTACACCAACGCTGTAAGCACTTTTCGTGCTGCAGGTGGCAAAGTGATTGGCTACGTGCCGACGGGGTATGGTGCGCGTGATGCGAGCTTAGTGCTGGCCGATGTGAGCGCCTATAAAAGTTTTTATCAGATTGACGGCATTTTTTTAGATGAAATGCACAACATTGCAAGTGAACTTACCTATTATGAAAGCTTGCGAACAGGCATTTCAGGCATTGATGTCAACTACAAAGTGTTTGGCAACGCTGGCACGAATACGCTAGAAGACTATTTGCAGACGGCTGATGTGCTGGTCACGTTTGAAAATCAAACGGGCTACACCGCATACGCGCCCGATCCTTGGACAGGCAACTACACAGCCAATCGCTTTGCGCACTTGCTTTACAACGTTGGCACGGCGGCTGACATGCAAGCGGCTATTACGCTCGCCGCAAGCCGCAATGTGGGCTACATTTACGTGACCAATGACAATGGCGCTAACCCGTGGGATACGCTACCCAGCTATTGGAATGCCGAAGTTACCGCTGTTTCTGCTGTGCCAGAGCCTGAAACTTATGGCATGATGTTGCTGGGTTTGGGCTTAATCGGCTGGCAATATAAGCGCAGAAATGCACTAAAAACATCCGATTAACTTTAACGCTTTTGGCAATGCGCGCAAAAAAACGTAGAGCGTTGCCCTAAACGAATACACTGAATGGGTTTTGCGCAGACTTTACAAGGTTCATCGGTGCGGCCGTATACAAAATATTCTTGCTGAAAATAACCGGGGTTGCCATCGGTACCAAAAAAATCTCGCAGGCTGCTGCCACCCGCATTCAGCGCATCCTGCAAGGTGTTTTTGATTTCTGTCACTAAGCGTTCACACAGTTTTAAACTCAAATTTTTTGCTGGCGTTTCAGGGTGAATGCGCGCGCGAAATAACGATTCACTGGCATAAATATTGCCAACGCCCACTACCACGTGGCCATCCATTACGGCATTTTTTATTGCAAGCGATTTACTGCTAAGGGTTTGGTGCAGATATTTGGCATTAAAGCTGGCCTCTAACGGTTCTGGGCCAAGCTGATTCAGCAACGCATGGTCATTCGTTTGATTATCCAACCACAGCACTGCGCCAAAACGACGCGGGTCGCGTAGCCGCAATACCTGTGCATCGCTAAATTGAATATCAAAATGGTCGTGTTTTTCTGGCGGATAATGGCGGTCTAGTAGCTGAATGCGGCCAGACATGCCCAAATGTAGTAATAGCGTACCCGTATCAAACGCGCACAAAATATATTTTGCACGGCGGGTAAGGTTGTGCAAGGTTTGATGTGGCAGTGTTTGCATTAAATGCTGCGGAATTGGCCAACGCAAGGTTGGGTGGCGTATTTCCACCGCTTGCACCACTTTGCCAAGTAGCGGCAACAAGCCTAAGCGCGTGGTTTCAACCTCTGGCAGTTCAGGCATTGGCCGTTATTGCCGACTTAATCGCTAGGCAAGTTAATCGGTGGGTTTAGCATGGTAAAGCCAACATCCGATTGAAAATTGTAAATCAGACCTTCATCAGGGCGCGCCAATACTAAATCGGGTGACTCTTGCAGTTTATCAAAATGCACTCTGCTACCATCGGCCAATTTAATTTCTAGTGATGGATATTTTGCTTTTGGGTCTGGTGTATAAAACTCAACAGATTTCGCCGCAGTTTTCACCCATGAAAACTCCAGCCACTCATTTAACTCATCCTGTTGCGGTTTTGCTGCTGGAATGGAAACTTTCCATTTACCCTCCACCAAGTCCACATTGAGCTTTGTTTCTTCCCATTGCTCTAGGCGACTCAAGTCAAAACCAGCCACTTTTTCAGTGGGCTTTAATGGCGCTTTATCAATGAGTTCAATGACTTGCGTGGTGGCCGCCTCGGCATAGGCATTGTCAATCAAGTAGACTGCATTTTCAAGCAGCACGTATTGCGCATCGTTAATCGGGTTATGGGTACCAAAAATAAAGCGTGCCACTGATTGGTCAGCACGAATCAACTTTAATTGCAGTTTAGGGTTGGTTAAGCCAAATTTTTCTAAACTGGCGGTGTCGGCACTGTCTACCAGCACTTTTTCTTTTGATCTTGCTGCAATAATGGACAAAATACGCGCCACTGCATTTTGGTCAGCGCGCGCTTTGGTGGGGGCTGTTAAGCGCCAAAAACCATCCACTTTAGCAAATGTCACAGGCGCTTTGGTGGGCGGTTCTACACTGATGGCGGTAAATTCTGCCAGCTTGTAATTAGAGAGTTCATAGACTTCCGCTTGTTGCACGTTTTCCTTGGGGCGCAGATATAAAAATGCCACCAAACTAGCGACCGCACACAACAATACCAAATTCAGTAACCAACGTTTTTTCATGCTTGACCTTTAATCTAAATATCCAAAATGAATTGGCTTAAAAAAGTTAAATTGAGCCGCTTAAACTCTCGAGAAAAATTTTCTGCCCTGCGAGCCTTTATTTATAAGGCTCGCAGGGCATCGAAAAAGGTTGTGCTGTAAAACAGCGTTTTTCAACATGCAATTTAGACGTATTGTTAGACCTATTGAATGTTGAATTTTAATTAGGCTTTTCTACGTTTCCACCAGAAATAAAACCCGGCAATCATCAAAGCAAAAGGAATAATAAAATTGAACAGGCCAAATGGAAAAGTACTATTTGGATTATCAGTAAATTGAATTGGATTCCAGACAATCATGGCCCAAACGTGCCCCCACCCCTCTTCTGGAATAGTGATGTTGACATCCTTAAGCGGCAATGGCTGTATAGTAATTAGATTATCATCACCAGCTAGCCAGTTGACAATATTCACGCCTAAATCAAGATTACCTTCAATAGGGATATAAGTATTCGATAAAAATTCGGCGTTACCCATCACCACCACACGCTGTCCTTTTTTGCCGTAAATACGCTCAAGGGCTACGCCGATATTAATGGGTCCGCGTTTGTCGGTTTTTTCATTGAATTTAGGTTTGGCGTCTTTAGCTAATTTATCTGCCGTCAGCCAGCCATTGGGGGCAACTTCTACCAAATTGCTGACTTTCCAGCCATTTTCATCTGTGCCTTTGGCTGTGACCTGATGCGCCTCAGGAAACAAAGTCCGCAACATAAAATTAATGGTAATTGGATGCTCGCCATATAGTCTGCCGAAAGCCATTCGGGCATCATTACCATACTGTGCCGAAGCCATATCGACTACAATGCCAGGCGAAACTTGCATGTTCAGATACTCAGCGACTTGGTCTAAACCGCGCAAATTATTGTCGTCTAGCAACCAAAGTAAATTGCCGCCACTTTCAAGATAAGTCTTGATTTTTTTGGCTTCAATTTCTGACACATCTACTTGCGGGCTGGCAACCACCAACATTGCACCGTTACTTGGCACGGCTTGAGCAATGGTTAAATCTGGGTTGGCAAATTTAAAGCCTTTTTTCTCGAGCTGCTTACCAAATTCACCAAGATCATGATTTTTAACACCCAGCAAATTACGCTCGCCATGACCGTCTAAAAACATCACTGGCTGCTGACTTGTCCGCGATAAGCGCACCAGTAAATTGGTCATTTCCTGCTCTGCAATCGGCGGGTTAATGTGTTCAACACGTTTTTGGTATTCCACCACCACTTCGCCGTCTTGTTTTACGCCAGCCTCTTGCGCCAGTTTTGGCTCAATTGACGGGTTAATAAAGGTGAGGTTTACATCTTTTTTCTCACGCTGATAACGTGCTACAAAGTCAATCATGCCTTTACGAAAATTATCGCCACTCGAGGCATCATCTTTGGTAGCAAACACAGTGATATTAACAGGGCCTTTCATTTGCTTCAGTACATTGACACTGCCTGGGGTCAATATATTGCGGTTAGCTTGTGTGATATCTTTAGTAAATCTAAATTGATTTAGGCCCGATAGATAACCGAGCAAAATTACAAGTAATAAAAACAACACAACAAAGAAACCATTTTGTACTAAAAGCTGGAAACGCAATTTACGATTTACATTCATTTTACAATACCTAATATATCTAGAATTGATGGGCTACTAATCGTTCAGACTACTTAAACTAATAAAAGCAGGAGGTTTGTGAAATTATCCACGAAGTCTATCGGCATCCAAACGGCGCACGGTTAAAGTTAAAAAAGTCACAATAAATAAAATAAAATAAGCTATATCTCGAGAGTCAATCAATCCACCTGTAAATGATTGAAAACGCTGCATGATAGATAAACTAGTCAATATACCACTTGGATCACCAGGAAGAAGTCGATCCAAAAATGACAATGTAAACAATGCGATAAAAGTTAAAATTGCCGCCACCACAGGTTGCTGCGTCATGCTTGAAAAGTACAAACCTATTGCCGCATAACTCCCTATCATTAACAATAAACCAATTGAATTCCCAACGATAAATCCAAAATCAATATCTGCCCAAGCATTAATTGCACACAGCATCATAGCGATATATATAACAAGGATACTTAAAAACGAAACGAGGCCTAAAAATTTACCAATGACAATTTCTGTTAATGAAATTGGCGCACTAAATAAAAAAGGTAACGTTTGACTGCGACGCTCCTCTGCAATTAATCTCATCGACAACAAAGGTACGGCAAATAATACTAAGAATGCTGCAAAACTAAATATATTTTGGCCAACAAACTGCGTGACGCCTGTTCTTTCAGCAGGACGCATTGTGCCAGACATAATAGCAAAATAACTATCTAGCCCAGCCAAAAAATTCATACCAAACGCAAACATCAAGAGCGATAAAATCACCCAACCCATGGGGGATGAGAACATGCTTTTGAGTTCTTTTCTTGCTACATTAATAATCATGATTCATGCCTTAAATTTATTTTATGCCAAGTTTCTTGTTGCTTAGGCTGCTTGTTCTTGGTAGGTGAGTTGTACAAACACATCTTCCAAACTGGTTTGGTCTGGCGCAATTTGATACAAACCCCAGCCATTGCTCACCGCCGCCTGCACAATTGATTCAGCTGGTGCAGCATCTTCTGCAAAGCGCACGCGCATTTGACCGTTAGGCAGGCTTTCAGCCTCAACGATATTTGGAATACTCAACATTGCCTCTACAGGTGGCGGATTACGCATAGCAATCAGCAACTTATTACCAATGCGCTGTTTTTTCAGCACCTCAATCGCGCCGTTAAACACCAGCTTACCTTTATCAATAATCTGCACATGGTCACAAACCATTTCAACTTCTGGCAAAATATGCGTTGATAAAATGACGCTATGGTCCGAGCCAATTTCACGTATCAGCGCACGAATATCACGGATTTGAATGGGGTCTAAGCCTACGGTTGGTTCATCTAAAATAACCACCATCGGCTTGTGAATAATTGACTGCGCAATGCCAACGCGCTGCTGATAACCGTTGGATAAGTTTTCAATCAGGCGCTTACTCATGTGGCTCAAACCACAACGTTCTTTGGCTTCTTCAACAGCAGGCTTAATGTGCTTGGCACTCACGCGATGCAAACGTGCGGCGATTGTGAGGTATTCATCTACGGTCAATTCTTTGTAGAGCGGGCGCATTTCTGGTAAATATCCTATTAAAGCTTTCGCCTCTTTTGGGTTTTCGATCATATCAATGCCACAGATTTTTACACTGCCCTGACTAGGTGCAAGGTTGCCTGTCAGCATTTTCATGGTGGTGGATTTTCCTGCACCATTTGGGCCTAAAAAACCCAACACCTGGCCTTTACTTAGGGTAAAACTGACATTGCTAACCGCTTCGCGTCCACCGTAAAGCCTGGTGAGTTCAATTGCTTCTACTGTAGTGTTATTCATATTTACTCAATGTTTAATTGCTCAAAGATTTCATGACACAAAAAATAAGTGTCCTTTTGTGTGTCAGCGCTGGCATGAAGTTCACATGGCGCACATAAATTCATTTGACACCGTTCTCAGTCAATTCATAATTATGGAGGAACTTGAGACGACTGTCACGGACTAAGCACTCGAGCCATGCAATAATACTGTTGAATTAGCCGTTTAAAAGTCATGCAAACAGCTTTAAATGCACTAAGAACGGTTTTTAACTCACCACTTTAATCATACGGAACTTATAATACTACTTTATTTCATCACTAGAATTTAAGTTCCACAACATTACATAAAGCGACTCGCCTTTTAACTTTGAGAAATCACCATCATCGCTATGCGCAAATATATTGGTCTTCAAACAAATAAAACTAAAACAACTTCGCGCTATGCCAAGGTTCTTTACGCAGGCCTGATTGTAAGCACAATTAGCCTTAGCGGCTGCGCTACAAACAAACCCGTGAGCGATACGTTAGCAGGGAATAACAAGCCACAACCAACGCAAACCGGTTTATCTGCAGAGTTTGTCTACAAGTATTTAGTGGCAGAGATTGCTGGGCAACGTGGCGATTTTGCAACATCAGGCGCGGCATTTTATGACCTTGCCAGAACCTCTAGAGATCCAAGCCTTGCAGAACGCGCTGCAAAAATTGCGGCTTACGGAAAAGTGGGCGGCTTAGCAATTCCGGCCGTAAAGCTCTGGGCAGAGTTAGACCCTAGCTCTAATGAAGCGCAGCAGGCCATGACAGAACTCTACATTGCGACAGGCAAGCTCAATGAAGCCAAACCGTTTTTAGCTCAGCTTTTGGTGAAAGAAGAAACACGTGCAGGTGGATTTTTATACTTGAATACCTTGTTAGGCAAAAGTCCAGACAGAACCGCTGCGCTAAAACTTGTGCAATCTTTGGCTGAGCCATATCCAGAACTTGCTGAAGCACAGGTGGCCATTGCTCAGGCGGCTTGGGCGGCAAAACAAAATGACGCAACCCTCAACGCCCTGACAAAAGCTGAAACACTTAAGCCAGGCTGGAACATCCCCGCCCTGTTAAAAGGGCAAGTGTTATTTGAGCAATCTCCTGAAGCCGCCATCAAGTTTTATCAAGATTTTTTAGTAAAATATCCCCAATCAAACGAAGTGCGCCTGAACTTGGCAAAAATACTCGTAAACCAAAAACAATATGATGCTGCTAAGAAACACTACCCCATTATTATTCAGCAGGCAAAAGAAGGGCCTGAAAAAAACACGGCTGAAGTCACCGCGTTAATTGGATTGCTCTCATCTCAATCTGGCGACTATGCGGCGGCTGAAAGCTACTACAAGCAATCCATTGAGCTAGGCTTTAAAAACCCTGACCAACTGCACATTTATCTTGCGCAAGCGGCCGAAAAACAAAAGCAAGACAAGTCTGCCATTGATTGGTATAACAAAATTCAGCCGGCAAGCGCGCATTATCTTGAGGCACAGCTTAATCTTGCCAATATTATCGCCCGCACCGAGTCAGCCGATAAGGCAATTGAAAAATTAGACACGATTGACGACTTAACGACCGAGCAGCAAATCATCGTAATTCAATCTCAGGCTAGTATTTTGGCAAAAGCAAAACGCGACCAAGAAGCTTTTGATTTGCTTGATATAGCGGTAAAAAATATGCCTAACACCTCTGAGCTGGTGTATGACTACGCATTGGCCGCCGAGCGTATTAAAAAGTTTGACCTCATGGAAGCCGAGCTGCGTAAATCTATTGCCGTTAAACCTGACTTTGCTGCCGCCTACAATGCGCTTGGTTATTCATTCGCAGACCGCAACATTCGCCTTAATGAAGCAATCAAACTTATCGAAAAAGCTTTATCTTTTAGCCCCAATGATCACTACATGCTAGACAGCCTAGGCTGGGCACACTACCGCAAGGGCAACTTAGACAAAGCAATAACGTATTTACAACAAGCCTACAACACCAGCCAAGACCCTGAAATTGCGGCACACTTGGGCGAAGTACTATGGAAAAAAGGCAAACGCGATGAAGCCAACAAAATATGGAATGACGCGCTCACCGCCAATCCAGAAAACGAAGTGCTGATTAACACCACCAATAAATTTAAAACGATTCAATCAAACTCTTAGCAAAAGCAAATGGTTAGCATTCAATCGACTCAATGGCAGCAATCAATTCGGATTGCGCTAGTGATTGGATTGATGGCCTTTTTGCAATCCTGCGTGAGTGTCCCAGCAATCAAACCCGCTCAGAGCGCGGCTTCAAAAGCCTTGTATTTAAAGCATCAGCAAGAGATTGCAGCGATTCAGCAATTTTCGCTACAAGGCCGCATTGGTGTTCAATCTGAAAATAAAGGTTTTTCTGGCGGCCTGACTTGGCAGCACGATAATGCAAACGATGACATCTCACTTTTCTCACCACTGGGTGGGCAAGTTGCCAGTATCAAAAAAACCGCCACGCAAGTGACCTTGGTAGACGACAAAGGTAACAGCATTTCTGAAGTAGATGCTGAAACCCTGACACAAAAAACCTTAGGCTGGCAATTACCGCTTTCTGGACTAGCCGACTGGGCGCTAGGAAGGCCGACAAGCAGCCACATAATGAATAGCGCGTGGGATGAGCAAGGTTATTTAATTACATTAAAACAAGATGGATGGGATATAAAGTACGAAAACTACTCTGAACAAAATGGTCGCTTATTACCTAGAAAAATATTGCTAAAAAATGAAAAGATTCATTTAAAACTGTTAATAGAGCATTGGGGAAACATGAATTAACCTAAAAGGGCATTTATTTAATTGCAAAAAAAACATTAATTCATTTCCGCATGCAATTTTCATTAATCTATAAAACAAATTCTCACATATATTACTTGACAACCGTACAAATAATGTAGAGAATAATAGCCTGTTAATAAAGATATATAAGAGGTTGTTATGAAAAAAATATTTAAAACTCTTGCGGCAGGTGCTTTGTTAAGTGTGACATCACTTATGGCAAATGCTGCAGTAGTCGAGTTAGGAAATTTGTCTGGCACTTATGCAAACACGTTTGAAAGAAGTGCTGGAGCCTTCATAGACAACATTAAATTCAGCATTACTACCCCATCGAATTTGGGTTCAGCGGCAAATCACCTTGATTTAAGTTTTAACATACCTGGGATAGGTAATGTTGACTTGTACAACATTACTGGGATGTATTACAACATTACAGGTCCAGGTAGTTTTACTACAGGTACCTTATCAGCAGACAACACTACTCACTCAACAATATTAAATGTTGCTGGTGATTATCAAGTTAACTTATTTGGCAATGCAACCGGGACAAAAGGCGGGTTGTATGCAGTAGCTTTAAACGTAACAGCAGTACCTGAACCAGAAACTTATGCGTTGATGTTAGCTGGCCTTGGTTTAGTAGGTTTTGCAGCACGTCGTAGAAAATCAGCTGTTTAAACTTTAGTAAAAGTTAATAAAAAAAGGGGCTTAACGCCCCTTTTTGCAATTTATGAGCAACCTATTATAAGTGGATGCCACTTGTAGCCAACTTTCACTTTTTACCTTCTTTAGCTAAACATTGAACTTAGTTATCCCCTTTCACGCATTTACGCTAAAATGGCGCATTGTGACTTGCTCGTTAAATCTCTCTAAATTTTGAACACCCCAAAAAAAGTCTTTATTAAAACCTTTGGTTGCCAGATGAATGAATATGATTCATCGCGCATGGCGGATATGCTGAGTGCTGAAAATGGCATGGTAGAAACACTCACGCCTGAAGATGCTGATGTAATTCTGTTGAACACCTGTTCGGTGCGCGAGAAAGCGGAAGATAAAGTATTTAGTCACCTTGGGCGATTTATTCCATTGAAAAAAGCCAACCCTAATTTGGTGATTGGCGTAGGTGGCTGTGTAGCTTCGCAAGAAGGCGACAACATCATTAAGCGCGCACCTTATGTAGATGTAGTATTTGGCCCGCAAACCTTGCACCGCTTGCCTGAAATGATTAAAAGCAGCCAAAGTAGCGGTCAATCACAAGTGGATATTTCTTTTCCTGAAATTGAAAAGTTTGACCATTTGCCACCACCACGCGTTGAAGGCGCGAGTGCATTTTTGAGCATTATGGAAGGCTGTAGTAAATATTGCAGCTTTTGCGTAGTGCCATACACGCGCGGTGAAGAAGTCTCGCGCCCGTTTGAGGCCATATTAACTGAAGCCATTCAACTGGCAGAACAAGGCGTGAAAGAACTCACGTTACTGGGCCAAAACGTGAATGCCTATCGCGCAGAATATCAAGGGACTGAGGCTGATTTGGCCTTACTCATTGAATACATTGCTGAAATTCCGCAATTAGAACGCATTCGCTTTACCACCAGCCATCCAAATGAAATGACTGAGCGCTTAATTGCTTGTTTTGCCAACATTCCAAAACTCGCAGCGCAATTACACTTGCCTGTGCAGGCGGGGGCTGACCGCATATTGATGGCGATGAAACGTAATTACACAGCGCTACAATTTAAATCAACCATTCGTAAACTGCGCGCGGCCAATCCAAATCTCACGTTTACCTCAGATTTCATTGTCGGTTTTCCTGGGGAAACTGAAGCTGAATTTGAAGCCACCGCAAAACTCATGCAAGACGTGGGTTTTGATTATAGCTTTAGCTTTTTATACAGCCCTCGCCCCGGTACGCCCGCATCTTACTTAACTGATGAAACACCACAAGCAACCAAACTAGCGCGCCTAGCTAAGTTACAAGCGCTGAACGAAGCACAAGGCAAACTGATTAGTGAAGCCATGCTTGGCACGACGCAACGCGTACTCATTGAGAGCGCTTCTTGGAAAAATGCGAGCGAACTCGCCGGCAAAACTGATAACAACCGCATTGTAGATATTGTGGGCGATGCAAATTTAATCGGGCATGTTGTGAACGTACGCATTACTGATGTATCGAACCCAAAACGCCTGCGTGGTGAAATCATTAACGGATAACCTATTGAAGCATATGGAAATTACCCTGACCCCAGAAGATAACATTCGCCTTGCCAATTTATGTGGCGCGCTGGATGAAAACATCAAGCAAATTGAAACAGCACTTGAAGTGAGCATCAACCGGCGCGGCAGCACGTTCAATATTACCGGCAAACTTGACCATACGCGCTTGGCCGCACAACTCATTGAAAATTTCTACATTCGCGCTAAAAAACCAGTTGAATTAGAAGACATTCAGTTGGGATTGGTTGAAATTGACAAACTCAGCCCAGAAGATGTCACCGCCACCGCAATGCCGGTGCTAATGACGCGCCGTGGCGATTTACATGGCCGTACACCGCGCCAAGTGGCGTATTTACAGCAGATTCAGGACCATGACATTACTTTTGGTATTGGGCCTGCAGGCACAGGTAAAACGTATTTAGCTGTGGCAAGCGCGGTGGATGCGATGACGCGCGACCGCGTAAAACGTATTGTATTGGTGCGCCCAGCGGTTGAGGCAGGTGAGCGCTTAGGCTTTTTGCCGGGCGATTTAAACCAAAAAGTGGACCCGTATCTGCGGCCTTTATATGATGCGTTGTATGACTTGGCCGGCTACGACACAGTGAATAAAATGTTTGAACGTGGCGCCATTGAAGTCGCGCCTTTGGCTTATATGCGCGGCAGAACATTAAACCAAAGTTTTATTATTTTAGATGAAGCGCAAAACACTACGCCCGAGCAAATGAAAATGTTTTTAACGCGCATCGGTTTTGGCACAAAAGCGGTGATTACGGGTGATGTGACGCAAATCGACCTGCAACGCCACCAAAAAAGTGGCTTGGTAGAAGCGCAAAAAGTGCTGAAAGAGATTAAAGGCATCGCCATGACACACTTTTTATCAGGCGATGTGGTGCGCCACCCATTGGTGCAAAAAATCGTCAATGCTTATGAAGAATATGAAGCCAAACACCACGACTAACCATTGATGCATACCATTCAATTTCAAGCGAAAATTTACCCGATAAAATTTTACTGCCCTGCGAGCCTTGTAAATAAAGGCTTGCAGGGCATCAAAAAAGGTTATATGCTTTTTTTAGACTATTTTTGCTTTTTTTAATACATTAAAAACCTCATGCCAACGCTGCACCTCACCTTACAAATCGCATCACAACTGAGCAACATTCCGAGCAAGTCTCAATTTAAAAAATGGGCGAATGCAGCGCTGCGTGTGGATACTGAAGTCACCATTCGCATTGTGGATGAAGATGAGGGTCGCGCGCTCAACAATACCTATCGCGGCAAAGATTACGCCACCAATGTGTTGACTTTTCCCATCACAGAAACACCCCATTTAATGGGCGACATTGTGATGTGTGCACCCGTAGTGGCCACTGAAGCATTGGCGCAACATAAGTCCATTGAAGCACATTACGCGCATTTAACGGTGCATGGCATTTTGCATTTACACGGTTACGACCACGAAATAGCCGCACAAGCTGAATTAATGGAGTCGTTAGAGACTGCAATAATTTCAAAATTAGGGTATGCTAACCCCTATCTCATCACATAGGACGCCTAATGGCTGCCGAACCCGAAAAACCGCATAACAATAAACCTAGCTTACTAGAGCGCTTAAGCCACTTTTTACTGCGCGAACCCGAAGATCGCGAGCAGTTAGTCAGCCTGCTACATGGCGCGTATGAAAACCACCTGATGGACGCTGATTCTCTCGCCATGATTGAGGGTGTGTTGCAAGTATCTGAAATGCAAGTGCGCGACATCATGATTCCGCGCTCACAAATGGATGTCATTGACATCACGCAACCCCCAGAAGCTTTTATTCCGCATGTTATCGAAACCGCGCACTCGCGCTTTCCTGTGATTGAGGACGACAAAAATGATGTGATTGGTATTTTGCTGGCCAAAGATTTGTTACGCTATTACGCGGGCGAAGACTTTGAGGTGCGTGATATGTTACGCCCGGCTGTGTTTATTCCAGAATCCAAACGCTTGAATATTTTACTCAAAGAATTCCGCAGTAACCGCAACCATATTGCCATTGTGGTGGATGAGTACGGCGGCGTAGCGGGCATGGTGACGATTGAAGACGTGCTGGAACAAATTGTTGGCGATATTGAAGATGAATACGACTACGACGAAGATGAAGACAATATTATTCGAAATGCCGATGGCCAGTATCGCGTAAAAGCGCTCACTGAAATTGCCGACTTTAATGAAATTATTGGCACAGATTTAAGCGATGAAGAGTTTTCAACCATTGGCGGTTTGGTGGTGCATCAATTCGGCCATTTACCAAAACGCAACGAAGAAACCACCTTTAATGGCTTGCATATCAAGGTATTACGTGCAGATAGCCGGCGGCTACACAGCATCATGATTGAAGTGTTGCCACAAGAAACTGAAGAATCAAATTAAAGAGTCTGTAAAAAAATCTGTGTAAATGATATTTTACCAATGACGTATAAAGGAAATTATCATGGCCACACACAACAAGTCTGTAAAAGACTTTCCGCAATTACCTACTGAGCTAGTTGAACAACTCG